>Ga0209258_100489_pt1 | contig 40371 bp, 44 predicted proteins | sample Araplaol_mTSA_r2_FD_184281 | JGI IMG/M metagenome (GOLD analysis project Ga0209258, IMG submission 184281) | Arabidopsis root microbial communities from North Carolina, USA - plate scrape CL_Col_mTSA_r2 (SPAdes) (version 2) | ecosystem: Host-associated > Plants > Roots > Endosphere | place: USA...
ATTCGTGGTTCTTGATTTCCTTCGGAACGCCGATCTGCATGCTTGTCTCCAGTGGGACGTTTTCGTGGTCGGTCCAGCGTAGGCCGGCCAAGGGAAAGTGTGAAGATTCATCGAAATTGCAGCGATTACAGTAGCGTTACTTATGAACCTGCTCGACCCCGCCGCGCTCGAGTCGCTCGCCGCCCTGGCCGAGGCAGGCAGCTTCGAGCGCGCCGCGCAGCTGCTGTCGATCACCCAATCGGCCGTCTCGCAGCGCCTGCGCGCGCTCGAGACGCAGGTGGGCCAGCTGCTGGTGGTGCGCTCGCGGCCGCTGCGCATGACCGAGCCCGGCAAGGTGCTGCTGCGCTACGCCCGCCAGCTGCAGGCGCTGCGCGCCGACGCGGCGCGCGAGCTCGGCGCGTCGCAGATGCGCGAGGAGCGCCTGCCCATCGCCATCAACGCCGACAGCCTGGCCACCTGGGTGCTGGGCGCGCTCGACGCGCTGGTGCACGCCGGCCAGCGCGAGGGCTACGGCCTGGAGCTGATCGTCGACGACCAGGACTTCACGCACGACCGCCTGCGCGAGGGCGAGGTGCTGGGCTGCGTCTCGACGGTGTCGATGGCGCTGCGCGGCTGCACCTGCCAGCCGCTCGGCCACATGCGCTACATCGCCGTCGCGAGCCCGGCGTTCGTCGAACTGGCGATGCCCCACGGCCTGAACGAGGCCAACTTCGCCCGCCTGCCCTTCATCGTGTTCAACCGCAAGGACGACATGCAGGCCCAGTGGGTGGCGCGCGCCATGGGCGTGCGCGACCCGCGGCTGAAGGAGCGCTTCGTGCCGTCCAGCGAGGCCGGCGCGCGCGCCGCGGTGATGGGCTGGGGCGTCGCGGTGATCCCCGAGCTGCTCGCCCGCGCGCACCTGGACGCCGGCACGCTGGTCGCGATCCGTCCGGAGGTCACGATCGACGTCGCGCTGTACTGGCACCAGTGGAAGCTGGGCACCGGCATCGACACCGCCGACGGCGGCGCGCCGATCGCGCGCCCCGGCCTGATGGAACAGATCGGCCAGGCGCTGATCGCGGGTGCGCGCTCCGCGCTGCTGCCACCCTGAACCACCACGACGACCCCCACGCATCCATGCTGATCCTCGAGACCGACCGCCTGCGCTTGCGCTGGTTCCAAGACACCGCCGCCGACGCCGACTTCCTGCGCGCGCTGCTCAACGACCCCGGCTGGCTCGCCAACATCGGGGAGCGCAACGTGCGCACCCGGCGCCAGGCACGCCACTGGATCGCCACGCGCCACACCGCGGTCTACGGCCGCCTGGGCTTCGGCTTCTGGGCGGTCGAGCGCAAGTCCGACGGCGCGCTGATGGGCATGTGCGGCCTGATCAAGCGCGACACGCTGCTGGAGGTCGACGTCGGCTACGCGCTGATGCCGGCGTTCCGCGGCCAGGGCTACGCGCGCGAAGCGGCCAACGCCTGCGTGCGCTATGCCCACGACGTGCTGGGCATGCCCGAGGTCTGGGGCATCACCAACCCCGACAACGCGGCGTCCGCCACGGTGCTGCAGCAGATCGGCCTGCGCGATGCCGGCATCACGCGGCTGGTCGGCAACGAGGACGACACCTGGGTGTTCAAGTCGCCGCGCGTCGAGCCCGGCGACGACCGGCGCCAGATCGACGCGCTGACGCGCCGTTTCCTCGCCGCCTTCACCAACCGGGGCGGCGTCATCCCGACGCTGCCCGCGCTCCCGCACTACTTCATGCTCGACGCCACCGTGCGCGTGGCCGACTCGCTGGGGACCGTCACGACCACCGGCGTGCACGGCTTCATCGCGCCCCGCGCCGAGCTGCTGGCGAGCGGCCGCCTCGTCGACTTCGAGGAGCACGAGACCGAGTCGCGCACCGAGATCCGCGGCGCCATCGCGCAGCGCTGGCTGCGCTACGCCAAGCGGGGCACGCTCGACGGCCAGCCCTTCGAGGGCGGTGGCACCAAGGCGCTGCAGTTCGTGCGCACCGCGCGCGACTGGAAGATCGCCTCGCTGATGTGGACGGACGACGTCACGCCGGGCTAGGCCGTTCGTCCCGTGCGAAGTCGCGGGCCCCGCCCTCCGGCCTCGCCGCAGCCGCGGATAATCGACTCATGATTCGATTGATCGTCGGCCTCGGCAACCCCGGGGCGGAATACGAGGACACGCGCCACAACGCGGGCTTCTGGTGGGTCGACCAGGCGGTGCGCCAGCTCAAGGGCTCGCTGGTGCACGACCCGAAGTACCACGGCTTCGTCGCGCGCGTGAACCGGCCCGAGGGTCCGGTGTGGCTGCAGCAGCCGCTGACCTACATGAACCTGTCGGGCAAGGCCGTGGCGCCGCTCGCGCGCTTCTTCAAGATCCTGCCCGAGGAGATCCTCGTCGTGCACGACGAGCTCGACATCCCGCCGGGCCAGATGAAGCTCAAGAAGGGCGGCGGCAACGGCGGGCACAACGGCCTGAAGGACATCCAGGCCCAGCTGGGCACCGGCGATTTCTGGCGCCTGCGTCTGGGCATCGGCCATCCGGGCGACCGCAACGAGGTCGCGGCCTACGTGCTGCGCAAGCCGCCGGCCGCCGAACGCGAACTTATCGAGAAGAATGTCGACGAGAGCCTGAAAGCGCTCGATCTGCTGCTGGCGGGTGACATGGACAAGGCCACCATCAGGATCCACGCCAAGCCGCCGCGCCCCAAGCCTCCGCGTCCGCCGCAGCTCAATCCGCTGCTGTCGTCGCTGATGAACAAGGTGCCGGCGGCCACGCCGTCGCCGACGTCCCCTGCGAGCCCTGCGGGGCCGGCCTCGGCTGGCACGCAGGAGCCCGCCGAGTGACGACACCGACCCCGCGCTTCCCTCCCCTTCCCGTCGCCCACGCCGCCGCGCGCACGAGCGCGCGCGCGCATGACGCACGCCCGCGCCAGGCGTCGGCACGGTCACGCACGCCGACGCCTGTGGCCACGCGTGCCCGCGGACTCGCGCGCGCGCGCGCCCCCGCGATCGCCACCTTGCTCTGGGGCACCCTCGTGCTGGGCGTGGACGCCCGGCAGGCGCACGCGCCGCGGGTGCACAAGGCCGCGTCGGCGCCGTCCACCGAACAGATCCTCGCGCCGTCGGCGGCCACCCGGCCCGACGCGTTGCCGCCAGCGCAGGAGGTCTGGCGCTGCGGCAGCAGCTATTCGGCGCACCCCTGTGCGGACACGGACGCGAGGCCGCTGGACGTCGCCGACGCGCGTTCCGACGCGCAGCGCCGCCAGTCCGAGGAGCTCACCGCGCGCGACAAGCGCCTGGCCGCCTGGTACGAGGCCGGGCGGCGCCAGCGCGAGACGCCCGCCTCGGCGCCGGTTCCGACGCGTGCGCCGGCGGCGTCGGCCGCGTGCGTCGACACGACGATGATGCACTGCGTGCCGAAGAAGCCGCGGTCGCGAAGGGTGAACGCGCCGACCCACGCGGCCATGCCCGGTCGCGGCTCGTAGGGCGGGTCGTCCGGCCGCGTGCTGCCCCATCAGGTTCATCCTGGCAGGCGGCCGCAGTGATCCGGCCCGTGCGCATCGAACCGGTCCGATCGGGGTCAGATACCGGCGTCGTGGTTCCACCATCGCAGCGCGCCAAGGCCGGGGGCCAGACTCCTCGCGGGGCGCGGCCCGCAGTGAAGTCCGTCGGGGCGTCGCACGCCATCCGGCCCGGCCGGACGGTTCAACCGGCCTGCGCAGCGTCCGGCGACGACGGCGGGGGCGGTGACGCCGGCACAGCACCATCCAGCCCCAGCAGCCGCCGGTACTTGGTCATCAGCTGGTCCTTCGTCTCGACGTGCTCCGGATGGATCGGAATGCATTCGACCGGGCAGACCTGAACGCACTGCGGCGAATCGAAGTGACCGACGCACTCGGTGCACTTGTCCGGCGCGATGACGTAGTACTCCTCGCCCATCGAGATCGCCTCGTTGGGGCATTCCGGTTCGCAGACGTCGCAGTTGATGCACTCGTCCGTGATCATCAGGGCCATGGCCGCTCACTCCTCCCGGGGCTGGGAGATCTTGTCCTTCAGCTTCGACAGCACCAAGGGTGCCACGAATTTGGAGACATCACCGCCGAGAGCGGCAATCTCGCGCACGAAGGTGCCGCTGATGAACTGGTACTGGTCGGACGGCGTCAGGAACAGCGTCTCGACGTCGGGCATCAGCTGGCGGTTCATGCCCGCCATCTGGAACTCGTACTCGAAGTCGCTGACGGCGCGCAGGCCGCGCACCACCACCTTGCCGCCGTTGGCCACGACGAAGTCGCGCAGCAGGCCGCGGAATGCCACCACTTCGACGTTCTTGTAGGGGACGGCCAGCTCCCGGGCGATCTCCAGGCGTTCCTCGACCGGGAACATCGTGCGCTTGTGATGCCCGGCCGCGACGGCGAGGATCAGGCGCGGGAACAGCGCGCTGGCGCGCCGCATGAGGTCCTGGTGCCCGAGGGTCATCGGGTCGAAGGTTCCGGGATAGACGGCGGTCAGGACTTTGGACATGGAAGGCCTTGCAGGCGCGGCCGGGCCGCGTTGTCGCGTTCAGGTGCTGTGGCGCGATCATTCCACAGCCGGCCGGCCCGCGGGTTAGGCGATGTTGCGTAGGCTGCGGGACGCTGGGCCGGTCGGGGGCGTTCGAGCCCGGGCGGGCGCGACGAATTCGCGGTGAACGGGTTCGGTCAGTTGCGGCGCAGGAGGTGGGCGTGGACGTTGCCGGCACGCAGGTGGCGGTACAGCTCGATGCCGCGCTCGGCCAGCGAGGTGGCGTCGAACGGCGCAGGCGCCTCGAGGTAGATCCAGCCCTGCGGCACGACGCAGCTCAACGATGCGGCCAGCGCGGCCTCGAACAGATTGGCGTCGAACGGCGGGTCGAGCAGCACCAGGTCGAACTGCGCGGGCGCGCGCTTCATCCAGGCCAGCGCGTCGGCCTGCGTGATCGTGACGGCCACCGCGTCGAGCTTGCTCTTCGTGGCGGCGAGGCCGGCGACCAGCTTCGTCTCGCGTTCCAGCATCTGCACCGTGGTGGCGCCACGCGACGCCGCCTCGAAGCCGAGCGCGCCGGTGCCGGCGAAGGCGTCGAGCACCCGCCAGCCGTCGAGATCCTGGCCCAGCCAGTTGAACAGCGTCTCGCGCACGCGGTCGGGCGTGGGGCGCAGGCCCGGGACGTCGGGCACCGGCAGCAGGCGGCGACGCCAGCGGCCGCCGATGATGCGGATCTCGTGCGATGCGTGCTGGGCGGCGCGGCGCTCATGCTTCTGTGCGGCCGTCGGCGGCGTGGGCGCGGCGGGCGCCGTGGCGGGGACGCCGCGCGCGGCCCGCGGCGTGCGCGTCACGCGCGCGGGGCGGTGGTCGTCGTCCCAGGGATCGTGGTCGGCAGCCGCGCGCAGCGCGCGGGGGCCGGGCGGCGTCTTGGGACGGGCGGGGCGGGACGGGTTGGTCACGGATACTTTCTCGACATCACGCAGGATTGTCGCAGGGCGGGATTGCCGGCGGCGCGCTGCGGTCGGAGGGGTCTGGCCGCTCCTCGCTCCGCGCCAGCGGCGACGATCGAAGAGACCATGCTCGTCGCGGAGGGAGGACAGACCTGACCCCGAACCTCGGCAACTCGGGGTCAGGCCTGTCCGCGAATCGCGGCAGCAAGATCGGCATGAGACCGCGTCACGGCGCGATGTCGAGGATCCCAGCGGGCGCACGCCGCCGCCGTCGGACTCACTGGCGGACCGGAATCCCGCGCGCCGCCATCAACGCCTTGGCCTCGCCCACCGTATGCTCGCCGTAATGGAAGATGCTGGCCGCCAGCACGGCGTCCGCGCCGCCCTGCTGCACGCCGTCGGCCAGGTGGGCCAGGGTGCCGACGCCGCCGGAGGCGATCACGGGTACCGGCACCGCGTCGGAGACCGCGCGCGTCAGCTCGAGGTCGAAGCCGGCGCGGGTGCCGTCGCGGTCCATGCTGGTCAGGAGGATCTCGCCGGCACCTCGCGCGACCATCTCCCGGGCCCACGCCACGGCGTCGAGACCCGTGTTCTTGCGGCCGCCGTGCGTGTAGACGTCCCAGCCCGGGCCGCGCGCGGCCGCGTCCTCGGCGCTGCGGCGCTTGGCGTCGATGGCCACGACGATGCACTGCGCGCCGTACTTGTCAGACGCATCGCTGATGACCTGCGGGTTCGCGACCGCAGCCGAGTTGAAGCTGACCTTGTCCGCGCCGGCGTTCAGCAGCCGACGCACGTCCGACACCTCGCGCACGCCGCCCCCCACGGTCAGCGGGATGAAGACCTGCGAGGCCACCGCCTCGATGATCGGCAGGATCAGCCCGCGCGCATCGCTCGTGGCGGTGATGTCCAGGAAGGTCAGCTCGTCGGCGCCCTGGTCGTTGTAGCGCGCGGCGATCTCCACCGGATCGCCGGCGTCGCGCAGCTCGACGAAGTTGACGCCCTTGACGACGCGGCCGCCGGTCACGTCCAGGCAGGGGATGATTCGTTTGGCGAGCATGATGTTCCGGTGTCGATGCTCCGGTGTCAGGTCTTGCGTTTTGCACGCCTGGGCGATGGCAGCAGCGACGTTCTCGCCGTGCAAAACGCAAGACCTGACACCGGCTGATCAGAAAGTCTCACTCGGCGAGCAGTTCATCCGCCCGCGACTGTGCCTGGGCGAAATCGAGCGCGCCGGTATAGATCGAGCGCCCGCAGATCACGCCTTCGATGCCTTCGTCGCGCACCGCGCACAGCTTTTCGATGTCGGCGATGCTGGACAGCCCGCCCGACGCGAACACCGGGATGGTGAGCGCTTGCGCCAGCTTCACGGTCGCGTCGATGTTGATGCCGGTGAGCATGCCGTCGCGGCCGATGTCGGTGTAGATCACGCCCTCGACGCCGTAGTCCTGGAACTTCAGGCCGAGGTCGACCACCTCGTGGCCGGTGAGCTTGCTCCAGCCGTCGGTGGCCACCTTGCCGTCCTTGGCGTCCAGCCCCACGAGGATGTGGCCGCCGAACGCGGTGCAGGCGTCCTTCAGGAAGCCCGGGCTCTTGACCGCGGCGGTGCCGATGATGATGTAGCTCAGGCCGTCGTCCAGGTAGCGCTCGATGGTGTCGAGGTCGCGGATGCCGCCGCCCAGCTGGATCGGGATCTCGTTGCCGATCTCCTTGATGATCGCCTTGACGGCCGACTCGTTGACGGGCCGGCCGGCGAACGCGCCGTTCAGGTCCACCAGGTGGAGTCGCCGGGCGCCGGCGTCCAGCCAGCGTCGCGCCATGGCGGCGGGGTCGTCTCCGAAGCTGGTGGAGACCGACATGTCACCTTGTTCGAGGCGAACGCAGTGACCGTCCTTCAGATCGATCGCGGGAATCAGCAGCATGGCTCGGGCCCGTCAGGGCATCCAGTGCAGGAAGTTGCGGTAGAGCGCCAGGCCGAGGTCGGCGCTCTTCTCGGGGTGGAACTGAGTCGCGAAAATATTATCCCGCGCCACCGCCGAGGTAAAGCGGTCGCCATATTCGGTGGTGCCGGCGCTGTGGCGGGCCTCCGACGGCGCGGCGTAGAAGCTGTGCACGAAGTAGAACCAGCTCTCGTCGGGAATGCCCGCCCACAGCGGGTGCGCGAACTCCTGGCGCACGCGGTTCCACCCCATCTGCGGCACCTTGTAGCGGCTGCCGTCGTCCTGCAGGCGGCCTTCGAGGCGAAAGCGCTTGACCACGCCGGGGATCAGGCCCAGGCCGGCGGTGTCCTGTTCCTCGCTGCGATCGAGCAGCATCTGCATGCCCACGCACACGCCCAGCAACGGCTTGCGCGCCGCCGCGTCCAGCACCGCCTCCAGCATGCCGGAGTCGCGCAGCTCGCGCATGCAGTCGCGGATCGCGCCCTGCCCCGGCAGGACGATGCGGTCGGCGGCATGCACCGCGTCGGCGTGCTGCGTGATGACGACGTCGACGCCGGTGCCCTCGGCCGCCTTGATCACGGCCTGGGAGACGGACTTCAGGTTGCCCATCCCGTAGTCGACGACGGCGACCGTCGCGGTCACAGCGACCCCTTCGTCGACGGGATGACGCCCAGCGAGCGTGGATCCAGCGCCAGTCCCATGCGCAGCGCGCGGCCGAAGGCCTTGAAGATCGTCTCGGCCTGGTGGTGCGCGTTGTGGCCCTTGAGGTTGTCGATGTGCAGCGACACGCCGGCGTGGTTCGAGAAGCCCTGGAAGAACTCGTAGGTGAGCTGGGTGTCGAACGCGCCGATCATCCCGGACTTGAAATCGACGTCCATGAACAGGCCGGGGCGGCCGGAGAAGTCGATCACCACGCGCGACAGCGCCTCGTCCAGCGGCACGTACGCGTGGCCATAGCGCGTCAGGCCCTTCTTGTCGCCGACGGCCTGCGCCACCGCCTGGCCGAGGGTGATGCCCACGTCCTCCACGGTGTGGTGGCCGTCGATGTGCAGGTCGCCGACGGCGTGGATGTCCAGGTCGATCAGGCCGTGGCGGGCGATCTGGTCGAGCATGTGGTCGAAGAAGCCGATGCCCGTCTCGAGCTTGGACACGCCGGTGCCGTCGAGGTTGACGCTCACGCGGATCTGCGTTTCCTTGGTATCGCGCTGGACGGTGGCGATGCGGGCGGCGGTCATTGGCACTTCTCCCGCGAACAGGTTGGCACGGAGTGGTTCATGCGGTGGCTTCCAGGTCGTGCAGCGCGCCGTACAGCGCGGCGAGGGTCTGCGGGTTCTCCTCGGGCGTGCCAATGGTGATGCGCACGCAGTTGGCCAGCAGCGGATGCAGGCCGGAAACGTTCTTGATCAGCACGCCGCGCGCGCGCATGCCCTCGAACACGCGTTTGGCGTCGGGCACGCGCGCGAGGATCATGTTGGCCTCGCTCGGGAACGGCTTGACGCCCGGCAGGGCTTGCAGCTCGCGCAGCAGCTTGTCGCGCTCGGCGCGGATCGTCGCGGCCTGGCGCGCGTATTCGTCGACGTGCTCGAGGGCGAACAGCGCGGTCTCGCAATTGAGCACGCTGACGTTGAACGGCGGGCGCAGCTTGTCGATCTCGGCGATCAGCGGCTTGCGGCCCATCAGGTAGCCGATGCGCACTCCAGCCAGGCCGAACTTGCTCATCGTGCGCATCAGCAGAACGTGCTCGTGGCGGCGCAGGCGCGCGAGCGAATCACGCGCCGCGAACGGCTGGTAGGCCTCGTCGATCACCACCAGGCCGGGCGCGGCCTCGATCAGCGCGTCGATGACGTCGTCGTTCCAGAGATTGGCCGTCGGGTTGTTCGGGTAGGCCAGGTACAGCAGCGCGGGCTGGTGCTCGCGCACCGCGGCCAGCATCGCGGGGCCGTCGAGCTCGAACTCCGGCGTCAGCGGAACGCCGACGAACTCCAGGCCCTGCAGCTTCGCCGACAGCTCGTACATCACGAAGCCCGGCAGCGGCGCCATGACGACGTTGCCGGGCACGTCGGCGGCCAGTGTCAGCAGGCTGATCAGCTCGTCGGAGCCATTGCCCAGCATGATGTCGCAGTCGGCGGGCATGTTCGCGTGCTTGGCCAGCTCGGCGCGCAGCACGTCGCCGCGTTCGGCCGGATAGCGGTTCAGCGCCACCTCGGCCAGGCGCTGGCCGAGTTCCCTGCGCAGCGTGTCGGGCAGGCGGAAAGGGTTCTCCATCGTGTCCACCTTCACGTAGCCGGCGCTCGGCTGGACGGCGTAGCCGTGCATGCCCTGGACATCGGCGCGCAGGAAGCGGGACATGCGGTCGGACAAGGCAGTCATGCGGCGGCTCCCAGGGTGTCGAGGGCATCGAAGGGCGAGGCGAACGGATCGACCACGGTCAGCGACTCGATCTGCCGGCCGTGCGCCCAGCGGTCGGAGGCGACGAAGCGGCACTCCTGCTGCTGCGCGGCGGCCAGGATCAGCGCGTCGGCGTACGGCAGCTCGTGCCGGCTCTCGATGGCCCAGGCCGTCTCGATGGTCGCATGGTCGACCACCCACGGCCTCCAGTGCTGGTAGCGACGAACGAGGGCGCGCGCGTCGCCGGCGGAGATGGCGGTCGGGAAGTGGCGGCGCGCATGCGCGTAGAACTCGGACAGCACCTGCACGCTGGTGCGGCCGCAGCGCGCCGTCCAGCAGCCGGCCAGCCACGTGCGGGCACGGTCGCGGCGCGCGGGGTCGTGGTCGTCGACGGCGTGCAGCAGCACGGCGGTGTCGACGAAGATGCGCGGCGGCGCGGCGGGCGGCACGGCGCTCATCGGCTCATCCCGCGTTCGAACGGACGTCCGTCCGAGCGTCCGAAGCTCTTGAATTCCAGCGCCTCGCGCATCGCGCGCTCGTACGAATCGTCGTGCCGCATCTTCTCGGCCAGCAGTTCGCCGATCAGGCGCGAGACGCTCGTGTTGCGACGGGCCGCCTCCATGCGCGCCCAGTCGGCGACCTGGTCTTCCATGGTGACGGTGACGTTCTTCATCGCGTGAGCCTCGGATCGGACACGAAGTTCGTGTTGCACTAGTTTCGTGTCACACGAAGTTCGTGTCAAGGGATGCCAATGAGGTCGGCGTGGCTGCCGGCAGGGGTGGATCCTGCGACTCCGCTTCGCTGCGCGCAGGATGACGGCGGGGGAGCTTCGCTGATGACGTCAGTCGGCGGCCGGCGCCTTGCTGGTGGCGCCGTCGCCCGTTTGGCGCCAACCTCGTGTCATCCTGCGCGCAGTCGCAGGATCCACCCCCGCTCACCGCGTCGCCCCTCGACTGCCCGATCAGCCCTTCGCCGGCAACCGCATCTCGGCCGCCCGCGCATGCCCCTGCAACCCTTCGCCATATGCCAGCTCCGCTGCGATCGGCCCCAGGATGTGGGCACCCGCTTCGCTGACCTGGATCAGGCTGCTGCGTTTCTGGAAGTCGTAGACCCCCAGGGGCGACGAGAAGCGCGCGGTGCCGGACGTGGGCAGCACGTGGTTCGGGCCGGCGCAGTAGTCGCCCAGGCTCTCGCTGGTGAACGCGCCCAGGAAGATCGCCCCGGCATGACGCAGCAGCGGCTCCCAGCGCGCGGGCTCGTCGCTGCTGACCTCCAGGTGCTCGGGGGCGATGCGGTTGGCGATCTCGCAGGCTTCCTGCATCGAGCGCGTGTGGATCAGCGCGCCGCGGTCCTGCAGCGACGTGCGGATCACCGCCTCGCGCGGCATCTCGCCGATGAGGCGGTCGATGGCCGCCTGCACCTGCGCGATGTAGCCGGCGTCCGGGCACAGCAGGATGCTCTGCGCGAGCTCGTCGTGCTCGGCCTGGCTGAACAGGTCCATCGCGACCCAGTCGGCCGGCGTCGTGCCGTCGGCCAGCACGAGGATCTCGCTGGGGCCGGCGATCATGTCGATGCCGACCTGGCCGAACACGCGGCGCTTGGCGCTGGCGACATAGGCATTGCCCGGGCCGGTGATCTTGTCGACTGCGGGAATCGTCGCGGTGCCGTACGCCAGCGCGCCCACGGCCTGCGCGCCGCCGACGGTGAACACGCGGTGCACGCCCGCGACGACCGCGGCGGCCAGCACCAGCGGATTGCGCTCGCCGCGCGGCGTGGGCACCACCATCACGATCTCGCCGACGCCCGCCACCTGCGCGGGAATCGCGTTCATCAGCACGCTGGACGGATAGGCCGCCTTGCCGCCGGGCACGTAGATGCCCACGCGATCCAGCGGCGTCACCTTCTGCCCCAGCAGCGTGCCGTCCTCGTCGCGGTACTGCCAGCTGCGGCCGCAGGCCTGAAGCTGGCGCTCGTGGTAGCTACGCACGCGGCGCGCGGCCGATTCCAGCGCGGCGCGCTGCGCCGGCGTGATGGCGTCGAACGCGGCCTGCAGCTCGTGGCGCGACAGCTCCAGCGCGGCCACGCTCGCGGCGGCCGTGCCGTCGAAGCGGTTGGTGTACTCCAGCACCGCCGCGTCGCCACGGGCGCGCACGTCGGCCAGGATCGCGGCGACGCGCTCCTCGATCGCATGATCGGCTTCCTCGGACCAGTGGCGCAGCCTGGCGAACTCGGCTTCGAAATCGGCGGCGGCGGTGGCGAGGTGGCGGATCTGGACCGTCATGGCGATGCTGCGGAAGTGGTTGGCGGACTAGGGCTGGATGGCGCCCGCGAAGGCGTCGATCAGCTTGCGGATGCGCTCGCGCTTCAATTTGAGCGCGGCCTGGTTGACGACCAGGCGCGAGGAGATGTCCATGATGCGCTCGACCTCGACCAGCTTGTTGGCCTTGAGCGTCGAGCCGGTGGAGACGAGGTCGACGATGGCGTCGGCCAGGCCGGTGAGCGGCGCCAGCTCCATCGAGCCGTACAGCTTGATGAGGTCGACGTGCACGCCCTTGTCGGCGAAGTGCTGGCGCGCGACGGCCGTGTACTTGGTGGCCACGCGGATGCGCGAGCCCTGCTTGACGGCGGCCTCGTAGTCGAAGTCCGCGCGCGTGGCCACGCTCATGCGGCACTTGGCGATCTTCAGGTCCAGGGGCTGGTACAGGCCGCTGGTGCCGTCGACGGAGGCCGCATGCTCGATCAGCACGTCCTTGCCCGCGACTCCCAGGTCGGCGCCGCCATGCTGCACGTAGGTGGGCACGTCGGTGGCGCGCACCAGCACGACGCGCACGTCGGGCTGGTTCGTCGCCAGGATCAGCTTGCGGGTCTTCTCGGGATCCTCGGTCACCTCGATGCCGGCGGCGGCCAGCAGCGGAAGCGTCTCCTCGAAGATGCGGCCTTTGGAAAGTGCGAGCGTCAGCATGGGCGGGTCACTTCACGCGTTCGATGTCGGCGCCTAGCTTCTGCAGCTTGGCTTCCATGCGGTCGTAGCCGCGGTCGAGGTGGTAGATGCGTTCGACGATGGTCTGGCCCTCGGCCACGAGGCCGGCGATCACCAGACTGGCGGACGCGCGCAGGTCGGTGGCCATCACGGTGGCACCCGACAGCTTGCCCACGCCGTTGACCACCGCCAGCTTGCCGTCGACCTCGATCCGCGCGCCCAGGCGGGCGAGCTCGTTGACGTGCATGAAGCGGTTCTCGAAGATCGTCTCCGCGACCGTGGACGCGCCCTCGGCGATGCAGTTGATCGCCATGAACTGCGCCTGCATGTCGGTCGGGAACGCCGGGTACTCGCTGGTGCGGAAGCTGACGGCCTTCAGGTGGCCCGGCCCGTCCGACTTCACGCGGATGAAGCCGTCGCCGGCCTCGACCAGCGCGCCGGCGTCGCGCAGCTTCTCGATCACCGCCTCGAGGTGGCGTGCCTGCGCGTTCTTCACCAGGACGTCGCCGCCGGCCGCGGCCACCGCGCACAGGAAGGTGCCGGCCTCGATGCGGTCTGGCACGATCCGGTGCGGCCGCGCGGGCGCATGCAGCTTGTCCACGCCCTGGATGCGGATGCGGCTGGTGCCGTGGCCCTCGATCCGCGCGCCCATCGAGATGAGCAGCTCGGCCAGATCGGGCACCTCGGGCTCCTGCGCGGCGTTCTCGAGGATCGTCTCGCCGTCGGCCAGCGTCGCGGCCATCAGCAGGTTCTCGGTGCCGGTGACCGTCACCATGTCGGTGGTGATGCGCGCGCCCTTGAGCCGCGCCGCCCTGGCCAGGATATAGCCGTGCTCGACGCGGATGTCCGCGCCCATCGCCTGCAGGCCCTTGATGTGCTGGTCGACCGGGCGCGAGCCGATCGCGCAGCCGCCGGGCAGCGACACCGTCGCCTCGCCGAAGCGGGCCAGCAGCGGGCCCAGCACCATGATGCTGGCGCGCATCGTCTTGACGAGCTCGTACGGCGCCTCGGGCGTGGTCAGGCCTGCGGCGTCGATCGTCACCTCGTCGAGCCGGCCGCCCTCGGCCTCGGCACCCCAGTTCACCGCGACGCCCATGTTGCGGATCAGCTTGAGCGCGGTGGCCACGTCCTGCAGCCTGGGCACGTTGTGCAGCGTCACCGGGCCGGCCACCAGCAGCGCGGCGCACAGCTCGGGCAGCGCGGCATTCTTGGCGCCGGAGATCGTCACCTCGCCTTGGAGGCGGCGACCGCCGCGGATCAGGAGTTTGTCCATGGGTGGGCTCAGGCTTGAAGGACGGGCGGGGATGGCAGACGGAATTCGGATGGGGATGCCGGGCGTCTCGCGGCGCAGGAGCGGTGGCGCGGGACGTGCGCCGCCTCACCCGCGGCGAGGCCGCGCGTGAGCGTCAATGAGGATGGCGGGCGGCCGTGCCGTCGAGCCCGCGCTGGGTGGCCCACTCGGCCGGCGTCAGCGTCTTCATCGACAGGGCGTGGATCTGCTCGCGCATGCGATCGCCGAGCGCGGCATACACGCGCTGGTGGCGGCGGATGCGCAGCAGGCCTTCGAACTCCGGCGACACGATGGTCGCGAAGAAATGTCGGCCGTCGCCCTCCACCTCGAGGTGATCGCAGGTGAGACCGTCGGCGATGTAGCGCTGGACGTCTTGGGGCGTGGGATCGGTCATGGAATCGGCATTATCCCTCAGCTCAATGCCTGAGCTTGTAGCCGCTCCTGAGCAACGCGAGCGCGACCGAGGCGACGGCGACGAAGAACACGGCGACCACCCCCAGGCTCAGCCACGGCGAGACGTCGCTCTGGCCGAAGAAGCCGGCGCGGAAGCCGTCGATCATGTAGAAGAACGGGTTGAGCCGGCTCGCCACGTGCCACACCGGCGGCAGCGAATGCACCGAGTAGAAGACGCCCGACAGGAACGTCAGCGGCATGATGATGAAGTTCTGGAACGCGGCGAGCTGGTCGAACTTCTCGGCCCACAGGCCGGCGATCAGGCCCAGCGTGCCCATCATCGCGGCGCCCAGGAAGCCGAACACGACGATCCACAGCGGGTTGGCGAGCCCTGGCGGCGCGAACCACACCGTCACCGCCATCACGCCGGCACCCACCGCCATGCCGCGCACGACGGCCGCGCCGGTGTAGGCGAGGAACCAGGCGGCCGGCGACAGCGGCGTCACCAGCAGGAACACCAGGTTGCCGGTGATCTTGCTCTGGATCAGGGACGACGAGCTGTTGGCGAACGCGTTCTGCAGCACGCTCATCATCACCAGGCCCGGGATCAGGAACTGGATGTAGCCGACACCGTCGTAGACGCTCACCCGGCCGTTGAGCGCGTGGCCGAACACGACCAGGTACATCACCGCGGTCAGCACCGGGGCGGCCACGGTCTGGAACGACACCTTCCAGAAGCGCAGGACCTCCTTGCGGAACAGCGGCTGCGCGCCGGCCAGGACGATGCGCGCGCTCATGAGGCAACCTCCGCCCTGCGGGCTGCGGGGCGAGCGCCCTTCGGGGCGGCCAGGCGGGCACTCATGCCTGCTGCTCCGCGGTCATGATGTCCAGGAACACGTCCTCCAGGTCGGCACGCCCGATCTCCAGGTCCTCGATCGGCACGGCCGCCTCGCGCAGCTGCGCCAGCACGGCCTCGACGTCGGCGGCGTCGCGCGCGCTCACCTGCGCGAAGCGCCCGGTCACGCGCGCGCGTTCCGCGAGGCTGGCGGGCAGCGCGTGGTCGGTCTTGAAGCGCAGCATGGTGCTGGCGGTGGTGGCCAGCAGCTGCGTCGTGCGCTCCAGCGCGACGACCTTGCCCAGCTTGAGCATCGCGATGCGCTGGCACAGCGCCTCGGCCTCTTCCAGGTAGTGCGTGGTGAGCAGCACCGTGTGGCCCTCGCGGTTCAGGCGCGCGATGAACTGCCACAGCGTCTGCCGCAGTTCGACGTCGACGCCGGCCGTGGGCTCGTCCAGCACGATGACCGGCGGGCGGTGCACCAGCGCCTGCGCCACCAGCACGCGGCGCTTCATGCCGCCCGAAAGCTGGCGCATGTTGGCATCGGCCTTGTCGGCCAGGCCCAGGCTGGCGAGCAGCTCGTCGATCCAGTCGTCGTTGCGGCGCACGCCGAAGTAGCCGCTCTGGATGCGCAGCGTCTCGCGCACCGAGAAGAATGGGTCGAACACCAGCTCCTGCGGCACGATGCCCAGCGACTTGCGCGCGGCGGCGTAGTCGTCGACCACGTCGTGGCCCATCACCGTCACCTTGCCGCGGGTGGCGCGCGCCAGTCCGGCCAGGATGCTGATCAGCGTGGTCTTGCCTGCGCCGTTGGGGCCCAGCAGCCCGAAGAATTCGCCGGGCTGGACGTCGAAGGAGACGCCCCCCAGCGCGCGAACGCCGCTGGCGTAGGTCTTCTCGACTTGTTGGAAGGAAATCGCGGACATAGGGCCGGGATTGTAGGAACTTGTCGAGAAGTGCCTCTACAACACGGGCTTGGCAATCTGTGCATCGGCGCGCCGGGGTGCTAGATTTCGCCAACTGAAAAAGTAGCGAGCTCATGGAAGCCAAGAAACCGCGCCGCACCGCCGAACGGATCCTCGAAGTCACGCTGGATCTGTTCAACCGCTTCGGCGAGCCGAATGTGTCGACCACGCTGATCTCGGCCGAACTGCACATCAGCCCGGGCAACCTGTACTACCACTACCCGGCCAAGGACGAGCTGATCAACGCGCTGTTCGACCGCTACGAGAAGGCGCTCAACGAGTTGCTGCAGGCGGCGGACAACGTCGCCAACGTGGAGGATGCCTGGCTGTTCTTCCACATGATGTTCGAGCTGGTCTGGCAGTACCGCTTCCTGTATCGCGACCTGAACGACCTGCTGTCGAAGAACCGCCGCCTGGAGACGCACTTCCAGTTCGTCCTGAAGAACAAGTCGCGCGCGGTCGAGGCCGTGCTCGATGGCATGAACCGCAGCAGCGAGGTGCGCCTGGACCGGCGCGACCTGCCGTCGGTGGCCACGTCGATGGTGGTGGTCCTCACCTACTGGCTCAGCTACGAGTACGTGCGCGATCCGCGCAAGGCGCTCGAGCCCGACCAGGCCGGCGCCACGCTGGCCCGCGGCGCGTGGCACGTGCTGTCGCTGCTCACGCCCTACCTCGAACCCGCGGCGCGCGAGCACCTGCAGCGGCTGGCGGGCGCCTACAAGTCCTGACAAGATCCTTCCACTTCGAGACCGCGAAAGAGACAACGCCATGGCCAAATGGACCGCCTTCCCCTACGACGCCGCCGACTACACGTACGACGCCGCCGGCCTGAAGAAGCACTGGGCCCGCCTGCACAAGGGCGACGCCGAGCCCTTCCCCAAGGACGACGCGGTGCTCGCGGCCTGGGCCGCGTTCCACGCCGGCGACTTCAAGAAGGCGGTCGACGCCGGCCTGAAGGCGGGCGACGCCGGTCTCGTCGTCGCCAACAAGGCGCAGTCGATCTACGCCAACTACCTGGAGACCAGCGAGAAGACCAAGCTCGCGATGTTCCTGGAGGTGGCCGAACGCGCCGAGGCGCAGGCCAAGGCCCACCCGAAACTGGCCAACGCCCACTACTGGCAGGCCTACGCGCTGGGGCGCTACAGCCAGGGCATCAGCGTGGCCAAGGCGCTCACGCAGGGGTTGGGCGCCAAGGTCAAGAACGCGCTCGAGACGACGATCGCGCTGGCGCCCAAGCACGCCGACGCCCACATCGCGCTGGGCGCGTTCCACGCCGAGGTGATCGACAAGGTCGGCCGGCTGCTGGGCAAGACCCAGGGCGCCGACACCGCCACCGGCCTGAAGATGTTCAAGGAAGCCCTCGCGCTGAACCCGGACTCCGCCATCGCCCGCGTCGAATACGCCAACGGCCTGGTCATGCTCGAGGGCGACAAGCGCATGAAGGAAGCCGAGAAGCTCTACGCCGAGGCCGCCGAATGCAAGCCCATGGATGCGATGGAGCGCCTGGACGTGGAGATGGCCAAGGAAGAGCTCGAGGACGAGTGAGCCGCGCACGCCAGCGGCTCGCCGTCGTCGCGTTGCTCGCGGCCGGCCTCGCGCGCGCGGACACGCTCGCGACGCCGGTGGTCGTCCGCACCGAGGATCTCGACCGCTTCTACCGCGTCTATGACGAGACGCATGGGCATCCGACGGCCGAAGCGCTGCAGGCCGGCTATCTCGATCCCGGCTCGGCCGGACTGCAGCAATACCTCGCGGCGCGCATCAAGAGCGCCGACAAGCTGCAACGGGCGATCGCGGCCAGGCCTTCGGACTACGCCGATGCCCGTGCGTGCGTCGCGCCGCTGGCCGACATGAAGGCACGGCTGTCGCCGGTGTTCGCACGGCTCGTCGAGGCCTATCCAGGCGCGCGCATCGCGCCCGTGACACTGCTCATCGGCCGTGACGACACCGGCGGGAACACCACGCCCGACGGCGTCATCATCGGCGTCGAGAAGATGTGCGGCGCGCACTGGATGGGTGACGACGTCGGCGCCCGCTTCGTCCACATCATCGCCCACGAGATGGCCCACGTGCAGCAGCCCGCGTCACAGGTGGAGACGCCCGGCGCGACGCTGCTGTTCCAGGCACTGCTCGAAGGCGGCGCCGACTTCATGGCGGAACTGACGTCCGGCGACACCATCAACCCGCAGCTGCGAAGGTGGACGCGCGGCCACGAGTGCACGATCGAGCAGGCGTTCGCCAGGGAGGCTCCAGGCACCGACTACTCGCACTGGATGTACAACGGCGTCGGCACGCCGGACAAGCCCGGCGATCTCGGCTACTGGGTGGGGTATCGCATCGTCAAGGCGTACTACGAGCACGCCGCCGACAAGAAGGCGGCGATCGCGACGCTGCTGCACGTCGACAATGCGTCGGCGCCGCAATTCCTGGAGGACAGCGGCTGGACGCCGCAGGCGGGTTGCCGAGGCCTCAGCGCTCCCACGGCAGCATCATCGCCAGATAGAGCAGCTGGTCGAATTCGGGCCGGAAGCGCTGCACGATCTGGTCGGGGTCGGGGCACATCCGCGCGTCGGTGATCAGGCCGAACTGCACGCCGCCGCCGTAGCTGAGGATGCTGACGCCCATCCCGATGTCGCCCGATGCCGGCACCCAGAACATCACCTGCTTGAGCGTGCGGCCGCAGATCCTGAGCGGCACCGAAGGGCCCGGCACGTTGGTCATCACCGCCGTGGCCTTCTTGGCGAACAGGCCCAGCAGCGCGTGCTGCACCGGCTTGATCAGCACGCCCGCCACGGACAGCAGCGCGAACGCCAGCAGCGGCTGGTAGCCGCCCTTGAGTTCCTGCATGCGCGCCCGCACCGCCGCCAGGCGGTCGATCGGGTTGGCGATGCCGATGGGCAGCACCAGCGGCACCAGGCCGAAACGGTTGCCCAGCTGCCAGGCCTTGTCCAGCGGACGCAGGTTGACCGGCACCATCGCGCGGATCTCCTTGCCCGCCGGATCCTCGCCCTTGTCGCGCAGGTAGCTGCCGATGGCCCCGGCCACGCTGGCCAGCAGGACGTCGTTGATCGAACCGCCCAGCGCGTGGCCGATCGCCTTGACCTCGGGCAGCGGCAGCGGCTCGCCCCATGCGACGCGCTTGCCCGGCGTCGCCTTGCCCTTGAGACTGGTGGCCGAGTCGTCGGGCATCAGCGCCATGGCGGCGACGTCCGACAGCACCTGCGCGCCGATGCGCGCCATCTCCAGGCTGCCGTTCAGCGGCGCGGCGGGGTCGGCCATCATCTCGACGCCCTTGCCCAGGCTCGCGCCGTACACGCCGATCGCCTTGACCGCGAGGTCGGAGGCCGGCTTGATCAGGTAGTCGGCGATCCAGTCGTTGTCCTCGTCGTCGCCTTCGCGCTTCCTGCGCGCGGGCGGGGACTTGCCGCCGTCGGTGATCGACAACATCACCGAGATCAGCGCGATGCCGTCGGCGATGCAGTGGTGGATGCGCGCCACGAGCGCGCTGCGGCCGGTCTCGAAGTCCTCGAACAGGTGGAACTGCCACAGCGGGCGGCTCGGGTTCAGCGGCTGCGTGGCAAGTTCGCCGACGTAGTGCTTGAGCGCCTCCAGCGGCGACTGGCCCCTCGCCAGCTCGAGCTTCTCGGGCAGCACGTGGGCCGCCAGGTCGAAGTGGTCGTCGTCGACCCACTGCGCGCCGAGCGTGTCCTCGACCACCTTCTGCCTGAAACGCCCGTACTGCAGCAGCGCCGTGCCCACGCGTTCGCGCAGGTCGGCCAGCGACAGCTGCGGCTCGATCAGCCAGACCCCGACGATCATCATCAGGTTGGCCTCGGTGTCCATGCGCAGCCAGGCCGTGTCGACCCGGGACATGCGTTCCACGTTTGCGCTCAAGTCATCTCCCCTGGGGGTTTCGTTCGGATCGGTCTAGAGTGGCGTCCCGGCATTCTCCCGGCCCGGCTCGCGAGATTGGTGTTTAACATCCGCCCCGTCAAGCCTGACTTCCACCCACTCCGGAACATCCGCCATGAGCACCCTCACCGAGCAATTCGATCAAGCCGTCGCCGACAGCAAGAACCTGCCCGAGCGCCCGGACAACATGACGCTGCTGAAGATCTACGCGCTCTACAAGCAGGCCACCGAAGGCGACGTCGACGGCAAGCGCCCCGGCTTCACCGACATGGTCGGCCGCGCGAAGTGGGACGCCTGGAACGAGCTGAAGGGCCAGTCGCCGGACGAGGCCAAGCAGGCCTATGTCGACCTGATCGAAGACCTCAAGTAAGCCTCTTTCGCGCGGCCCACCGCCGTGTCATCCTGCGACTGCGCGCAGGATGACACGCTATTTCTTCCTGGCCGGCGCCTTGGCCGCCGGCTTGGGCGCCTTGGTCGTCTTGGCCTCCTCCTTGGCCAGGGCCTCCTCGAGCTGCTTGCGCACCTCGGCCTCGATCGTGCCGAGGAAGGGCTTGAGCAGGAAGCCCAGCTTGGCCTCGAGGTCGAAGAACGTGGCCGCGACGGTCATGCGGCCGTCGACGCCCGAGCGCGTGAACTCGAGCACGTCCTCGTCGTCGCCCTCGATCATGGTGCATTCCATGTCGAGCTTGCTCTCGACATCCTCGGCCCATTTCATCGCGACCTTGCGCGCGCGGGCCAGGCCCAGGGTGTGTTCTCGATGCAGGTGCAGGTCGGCCATCCGGCGGGTCTCCTCGTCTTGGCGAGGATTCTCGGCCAGTTTCAGCCCGACGCGGACGCGCTCGACGCCGGTGTTGCGGGCGCGACGACAGGCGCCGGCAGCGGTTCGGGATCGCGGTACGGCGCCATCGCGGCGTCGCGTTCCGGCCGGGTCAGCGCGGCCATGCGCTTGACCTCGGCATAGAAGCGGTCGAAGTCGCTGCCCTCGGCGACGAACAGGCGCTCGAACGCGCCCACCTGGTCGTCGTAGGCCGCCTGCGCGCCGAGCGCCGCGTTGTTGGCGGTGGCGAACCAGTGGTCGTAGCCCTTGTAGCCGCCCCACTTGTCGCGCTTGAGCGCCTCGTAGTCGGCGCGCATGCCGGCATAGAGCTCGGCCTTGCGCCTGCGCTTCTCGTCGTCCGGCAGGTCGCTCCTGTACATCGCGTCGAGCTTGGCACGCCAGGCGCGCACGAGCACGTGGAAGTCGTGGCGGTGGACCTCGGTCAGCGCCTGCTTCTCGCGCACCTCGGGCGAGGCGTTGGCCTCCAGCCAGCGCTGGCTGCCGATGCGTTCGACGGCGGTGGCGAAGGACTCGTTGAACGTGGTGTCGCCCGGCGCGTAGGCCACCTGGTGCGCCAGTTCGTGGAAGATCAGCCGCGCCAGCTCGCCCTCGGGCCACTGCACGAAGGTGTTGAGCAGGGGGTCGCCGCCGATCCAGTTCGTCCAACCCAGGGTGGAGTACGCGGGCACCTCGTAGACGTCGACCTCCAGACCCTCGGCCTTCAGCGGCGCGGCCGCGGCGTTTGCGCTGGCGAGGTCGTAGTAGCCGCGATAACCGACGCAGCCCACGATCGGGAAGCACCAGGTCTGCAGCTGGAGCGACAGCTCGGGCGCCGCCACCACGTTCCAGACCGCGGCGCTGCGCTTGAGGTCGGCGTAGGAGCGATAGCTGCCGTTGTCGGGCTCGTGCAGCTCCGTGACGGCGAACTGCCGCATGCGCTGCGTGAGCTCCAGCCGCTTGCGCAGCGCCTCGGGCGTCGACGGATCGGCGATCGCCTCCTGCACCGGCCGTGCGGCGGCGAGCAGGCGCACGTGGCCGCTGGCCGACTGGCCGAGATAGTCGATCGACGCGCAGCCCGAGGTCGCGCACAGCGTGCCGAGCGCCGCCAGCACGACCCCCGCGACGCCCAGCACGCTCGCCAGGCCCCAGCGCGCCGCCCGCCGTCTCGGCCACCAGCCCATGGTCAGGCCGCTTCCGAGCGCTCGACCTCGACCAGGCAGTCGTAGAACGACGGCGCGCGCCCGAGGTCGGTGAGCTTCTGGTGCGTGAGCTCGTTGACGTTGGTGCCGTCCAGGCCGTACTTGCGCCACCACACGCCCAGCCCGTGCACGACGCCGGCGCGGGCGCGCTCGCTCACGCGCGCGGCGCAGCGGTAGTCGCCGCGGTCGTTGAACACGCGCACCGTGTCGCCGTCGGCGATGCCGCGCGCGGCGGCGTCCTCGGCGGCGATCTCGAGGATCGGCTCGTGCTCGATCGCGCGCAGGCTCTTGACGTTGACGAAGGTGGAGTTGAGGAAGTTGCGCGCCGGCGGCGAGATCATCGCCAGCGGGAAGCGCTTGGCGAGCTCGGGCGCGCTGCGCACGCTCTCGTACGGCGGCACGTGGTCGGGCAGGCCGATGCCCGGCGCGTCGCAGCGCGCCTTGCCGCTGGACGTGGGAAAGCCGCCGTCGGCGAACGGCGCCTCGGGCAGCGGCAGCCGCGCCCAGCCGACCTCGCGCAGTTCCTCGAACGGCACCGGGCCCTGGAACGCCTCGCGCGCCAGCGCCTCGTCGTCGTCGCCAAAGCACGGCTCCGTGAAGCCCATGCGCTGCGCGAGCGCGCGGAAGATCGCAGCGTTGGAACGCGACTGCCCGCGCGGCGTGAGCGCCGGCTCGTTGATGACGATGGTGGTGTGGCCGTAGCTGCCGTGCACGTCCCAGTGCTCCAGCTGCGTGGTGGCGGGCAGCACGTAATCGGCGTGGTCGGCGGTGTCGGTCAGGAAGTGCTCCAGCACCACGGTGAACAGGTCCTCGCGGCGGAAGCCGGCGGCCACGCGGCGGGAATCGGGCGCCACCGCCACCGGGTTGCTGTTGTAGACGATCAGCGCCTCGATGCGCGGCCCGAACGCGCGGCCATCGGGCATCGTCTCGCCGGACTGCCGGTGCAGGTCGTCGCCGATGGTGGTCATGTTGACGGTGCGCGGGTTGCGCCCGGCCAGCAGCTCGGGGTGGTCGAAGCCCGGCGTGCGAAAGTCCTTGAGCCAGCCCGACGCCGACAGCAGCATCCCGCCCGCGCGATGGCGCCAGGCGCCGGTCAGGCACGGCAGCAGGGCCACCAGGCGTGCCGCGTTGCCGCCGCCGCGCACCCGCTGCATGCCGTAGTTCAGGCGGATGCCCGCCGGCTTGGTCGTGCCGTACAGCCGTGCGAAGTCGCGGATCTGGTCGACCGTCAGGCCGCATTCCACGGCCGCCCGCTCGGGCGGCCACTGCAGCGCGCGCTCGCGCAGGCCGTCCCAGCCCTCGACATGGCGGGCGATGTAGTCGTGATCCAGCCAGTCGTTGACGATCAGCTCGTGCATCACCGCCAATGCCAGCGCGCCATCGCTGCCGGGCATCAGCGCGAGGTGGACATGGCACTTCTCGGCCGTCTCGGTGCGGCGCGGGTCGATGCACACCAGCGTGGCGCCGGTGCGCTTGGCGGCGAGCGCGAGCGGCCAGAAGTGCAGGTTCGAGGTGATCGAGTTGCTGCCCCAGATGACGATGAGCCGGCTCTCGGCGAAGTGCTCGATGTGCATGCCCACCTTGCCGCCGTAGGTGGCCAGCAGCGCGTCGCCGCCGGCATTGGAGCAGATGGTGCGATCCAGCCGCGACGCGCCCAGCTTGTTGAAGAAGCGCGCGGCCATGCCCTCGCCCTGCACCATGCCCATCGTGCCGGCATAGCTGTAGGGCACGATGGCTTCCGGATCGCGGCGGGCGATCTCCGACAGCCGGGCGGCGATGTCGTCCAGCGCTTCGTCCCACGACACCTGGACGAACTCGCCCGCGCCCTTGGGCCCGACCCGCTTGAGCGGCCTGAGCACGCGTTCGGCGTGCTCGGTGCGCTCGGCGTAGCGCGACACCTTCGTGCACAGCGCGCCGTTGGTGGTCGGATGGTCGGGATCGCCGTACAGCTTGACGACCTTGTCGTCCTGGACCGTGACGCGCATGGCGCAGGTGTCGGGGCAGTCGTGCGGGCAGGCGGCGCGGAACGCGCGCGACGCAACGGTCGAGCGGGAATCGGCGGTCGTGGCGAGGGCGTCGGTCATCCCGAAATGATGTCACAACGCTCCAGCCGAGCGACCCGCAAGGCCACTCGTCCCGGGGCTGTTTGCCGGGTCGCGACAGGACTAAGATGGCTTCCAAGCTCCTTGCGACGACCGCTGCCGAAGGGGTCTGGCATCTCCTCCTTCCGCGCCGCCATGCCGGCCAGAACCGATGACGCCGATCGCGGATGGAGGCAATGCCAGACCCCTGCCGCGCCGCCAGCCTCGCCTTCATTCCTCACGCCCTTCCATGAACGTCATCGAATCCCTGCTGGCCGACGCGGCCGCCATCACCGCGCTCCGACGAGAGATCCACGCGTACCCCGAACTGTGCTTCCAGGAGCAGCGCACCAGCGACCTGGTGGCGGCCAAGCTCACCGAGTGGGGCATCCCCATCCGGCGCGGCCTGGGCAAGACCAGCGTCGTCGGCATCATCGAAGGCAGCCGCGGCAGGTCGGGCGGCGCGATCGGCCTGCGCGCCGACATGGACGCCCTGCCCATGGCCGAGTCCAACACTTTCGCCCACGCCAGCCGCAACCCGGGCCGCATGCACGCCTGCGGGCATGACGGCCACACCGCGATGCTGCTGGCCGCCGCCAAGCACCTCGCCAAGCACCGCGATTTCGACGGCATCGTCTACCTGCTGTTCCAGCCGGCCGAGGAAGGCGGCGGCGGCGCCCGCGAGATGATCAAGGACGGCCTGTTTAAGGAGTTCCCGATGGACGCCGTGTTCGGCATGCACAACTGGCCCGGCATCAAGGCCGGCCAGCTGGCCGTCTGCCCGGGACCGTGCATGGCGTCGAGCAACGAGTTCTTCATCACGATCCGCGGCCGCGGATCGCACGCCGCGCTGCCGCACCTGTCCATCGACCCGGTGCCCATCGCCTGTCAGATGGTGCAGGCGTTCCAGACCATCGTCACGCGCAACAAGAAGCCCACCGACACGGGCGTCATCTCCGTCACGACGATCCACACCGGCGAGGCCACCAACGTCGTGCCCGACTCGGCGCACATCGAGGGCACGGTGCGCACATTCACGCTGCCCGTGCTCGACCTGATCGAGCAGCGCATGCGCGAGATCGCCCACCACACCGCCGCCGCCTTCGGCGCGACCGTGGAGTTCCGCTTCCATCGCAACTATCCGCCCACCGTCAACCACGCCGCCGAGGCCGAGTTCGTCGCCGGCGTCATGCGCGATACCGTGGGCGCCGACAACACGCTGGCCTTCGAGCCGTCGATGACCGCCGAGGACTTCAGCTACTTCCTGCTCGAGAAGCCGGGCGCCTATTTCGTCATCGGCAACGGCGACGGCCGTCACCGGCTGGCCTACAGCGGCGATGCGGCTGACACATCCGCCGGAGAGAATCTCGGGCCGTGCACGCTGCACAACCCGCACTACGACTTCAACGACGACCTGATCCCGCTGGGCGGCACGCTGTGGATCCGTCTCGTCGACAAGTGGTTCGCGCAACGCGACTGAATCCCGACCGGCGCGGGCCGGCCCCGTCCTGAGCCAGGAGACGAGCATGAGGACTCCGCCGGAACCGTTCGCCCACAACTACGCCGAGGCGCGCGCGAAGTTCCTCGCGGCGGCCCACGACACGCAGCTCGAATCGCACCCCGAGCCGCTGCGCGGCCTGGAGCTGGAGACGCTGGCGATGGACGTCGCGCGCCTGGGCGCCGACGACGCCGACGCGCTGCTGATCGTCTCCAGCGGCTGCCACGGGGTCGAGGGCTACTGCGGCTCGGGCGCGCAGGTGGCCCTGCTGTACGACGACGCGCTGCGCAACAAGGCGCGGCTGGCGGGGGTCGCGCTGCTGTTCATCCACGCGCTCAACCCGTGGGGCTTCTCGTTCGGTCGCCGCGTCACGCACGAGGGCGTCGACCTCAACCGCAACTTCATCGACTTCCGCCATCCCCCACCGGGCAACCCGGGCTACGACCAGCTGGCCGCCTTCCTGCTGCCCGAGCACTGGCCGCCGACGCTGGACGACGAGCGCCAGATCATGGCCTGGGGCGGCTCGCACGGGATGCCCGCGCTGCAGGCCGCGATCTCCGGCGGCCAGTACCGCCACCCCGACGGGCTGTTCTACGGCGGCCTGGGCCCCACCTGGAGCCAGCAGACGCTGCGCATGGTGCTGCGCCAGCACGCCAGCCGCTGCCGGCTGCTGGGGTGGATCGACCTGCACAGCGGGCTCGGCGAGAGCGGCGTCGGCGAGCGCATCTTCGCGGCGCGCGACGAGGACGGCGCCAAGCACCGCGCGAAGGCATGGTGGGGCAACCGCATCACGTTCACCGACGACGGGTCCTCGACGTCGTCCGACCTGCACGGCAACCTCTGGCACGCCGCCTACGACGAATGCCCGCAGGCGGCCTACGCCGGCATCACGCTGGAGTTCGGCACGCAGCCCGCCGAGGTCGTGCTGCGCGCGCTGCGCTACGACCACTGGCTCGCGCGCCGGCGCCAGGCGCACGACGAGCACGCCGAGTTCGCGCGCACCGCCCTGCGCCAGGCCTTCTTCACCGACACGCCCGACTGGAAGCAGGCCGTGATCGCGCAATCGCACGCCGCGGTGGCCCAGGCGATCGACGGGATGGCCGCCTGGGGCTGAGGCCTGTTTCTGGTGTCCTGAAACGTCCGCGATCGGTCGCGCGGCGGCCCTGCCAGAATGGCCGCCGGAGGGCAACATCCTGTCATCCAACCACAGGAGAGAAGCCATGCAGACCGCCCTCATCATGATCGACGTCCAGGAATCGTTCCCGCAGCGCCCCTACTGGTCGCAATCTGGCGCCGACGGGTTCCTCAGGCACGCCAACGCGCTGATCGACGGCGCCCAGGCCCGCGGCATCCCGATCGTGCGCGTGTTCCACACGGACGGCCCGCAGACCCCGGACAACCCGTTCGCGCACGGCAGCCCGTTCGTCCGCCCGCTCACCGGCCTGGCCGACTTCGAGGCCGCGCTCACGATCGAGAAGCACCGCCACAGCTCGCTGGTGGGCACGCCGCTCGCGACCTGGCTCGTGCGCAACGGCATCCGCCGCCTGATCATCGCCGGCATCCGCACCGAGCAGTGCTGCGAGACGACCACGCGCCACGCCAGCGACGAGGGCTGGGAGGTCGACTTCTGTGGCGATGCGACGCTCACCTTCGACATGAAGACGCCGTCGGGCCGCACGCTCACCGCGGCCGAGATCCGCGAGCGCACCGAGACCGTGCTGGTCGACCGCTTCGCGACGCTGGTGTCGGTGGAGCAGGCGCTGGCCCGAGCCCGCTGAAGCCTCCGGGGCCCGAGACCGCGATGATCGAAGTCCTGTTCCTGGTGCTGCCCGAGACGCTGCTGCTGGACCTGGTCGGGCCGGCCGAGGCGCTGCGCCTGGCCAACCAGCAGCTCGCCGTGCGCGGGAAACCGCCGGCCTTCCGGCTGCGCTATGTCTGCGCGCAGCCCGAGGTGACGACGTCGATCGGCCTGCAGCTGTCCGGCCTGGAGCCGTTGCCGGACGAGCTGCCTCCGGGCGCCTGGGTCGTGCTGCTGGGGCGGCCGGGCCTGAAGGACTCGCTGCCGACGATGCAGCGCAACGGCTGGCTCGGTGCGCGGCACTGGCTGTCGACGGTGGTCGCGCCCGCGCTCGCGCGCGTGACGCCCGCGAGCACAGGAGCGCACCGGTTGCTGACCGTGTGCGTGGGCACGCTGCTGGCCGCCGACGCCGGGCTGGTCGGGCGGCGCCAGGTCACGACGCACCACGAGCACCTGGAGGCGCTGGCCGCACTGGCCCCGCAGGCCCAGGTGTGCGCGAACCGCGTGTTCGTCGTCGACGGGCCGCTGTGGTCCAGCGCCGGCATCACCGCCGGCATCGACCTCGCGCTGCACTGCATCGGCAGCGTCTGCGGGGACGCCGTGGCCGCGGCGGTGGCCGAGACCATGGTCGTGTTCCAGCGCCGCGGCGCCGACGACCCGCAACGCTCGCCGCTGCTGGACGGACGCAACCACCTGCATCCGGCCGTGCACCGCGTGCAGAACGCAGTGTGCGAGCGGCCCGGCCACGACTGGGACCTGCCAGCACTGGCCGCGGTGGCCCACGTGACGCCGCGCCACCTGGCGCGCCTGTTCAAGGATCACGCCGGCATCTCGCCGCGCGACTACGTGGAGCACGTGCGCAGCGGCTTGGCCGAGCAGGCGATCGCACGCGGGCTGCCGCTGTCGCAGGCCGTGGAGCTCGCCGGCTTCGGCACGGACCGCCAGTTCCGCCGCGCCCGCGCGCGGCGGCGCGCTCACGAGCTCTCCGCCTAGTGTGCTGTCCCGGAAGCACGCGCGCAGGCGTACTTCCGGGACAGCACACTAGTGGTGCCGCCCGGCCATCCGCCGCGACAGGTCGTCGACGATGGTGATCAGCACGTTGAAGTCGGCCGGCTTGGTGACGTAGAAGTCGAAGCCGGCGTCGTCGGCCTTGCGCCGGGCGTCGGGGCCGGACACCGCCGTCAGCGCCACCAGCACCGGCGGCGCCTCGGCGCGTGCGTCGCGCAGCGAACGCGCCGCGCCGTAGCCGTCGAGGATGGGCATGTTGATGTCAAGGAACACGATGTCCGGCTCGAACGACTGCGCCGCCTCCACCGCCTCCCGGCCGTCGTAGGACGTCATCGTCTGGTGGCCCATCGCATCGAAGAGCAGGGCCAGGCTGTCGGCGCTGTCGCGGAGGTCGTCCACGACGAGGATCTTGGACATCGGAGAGGCTTCCCTGGCGAGGTGACGGGCTCGCCGTCAGTGTCGCGCGGCCCGCCGTCCGTCCGGAACTGCCGCCGGCATCGCGGATGCCGCCTCCGGACGCGGCGCGCCGCGCCCCGCTAGGTTACTTGGTTTGGGCGGGGCGCGCCGGATGAGCGCGCCGCGCGTGCCGTCTGCGCGACAGTGCCTGCGTCACCAGCCGAGCGCGCGCACCGCGGCCTCGGCCTGCGCCGCGTCGACGAAATGCACCGCCTGCCACCCGGCTGCACGAGCGGCAACGATGTTGGGCTCGTGGTCGTCGAGGAACAGCAGGTTCGCCGGCGCACGGGCGAACACCTCGGCCGCGTGCCGGAAGATCGCCGGGTCCGGCTTGATCAGCTGCACGCGCGACGAGAACACGCCGGACTCGAACAGCCGCATGAAGTCGTGCGTGCGCTCGAAGTGCTGCGCGAACGGCTCGGGCATGTTCGACAGGTAGTGCAACGGCACGCCGCGCGCGTGCAGCCGCCGCAGCCAGGCCACCGTGTCGGGCAGCGGCTCGAGCTCGCCGGGGCAGGCCGCGATGACGGCGGCGACCTCGTCCTCGCCGAGTCCGGTGCGCGCGGCGATGCGGCGCGCGAGTTCGTCGGGCTCGACGGTGCCGCGGTCGAAATCGCCCCAGTCGCCACCATAGGCCTGGAAGACCTGGCCGACCCAGTGCCTCGTGCTCTCGGGGTCGGTGGCGCGGTGCGGAAGCACCTCGGCCAGCAGCGCATCGGGGCGCCAGCGGAACAGCACGCGGCCGAAGTCGAAGACGAGGGCGCGGTCGGGCTTGGAGTCAGCAGTCATCAGGAATTCGGTGGGAGGACGCGGCCCGCGCTCCGGGCCGTCCCGCCATTTCAACACCGCTCGAACAACCGGGCCGTCGCACTGGCCCGCTAGCGCTCGGCCGCTGCGGTGCGCGCCGGGGCGTCATGACGTCAACCGGGTCAGCAGTCCGGCCGTCGACGAATCGAGCCCGTCCGTGGCGCCGCTGGCCAGGCGGGGCAGCAGCGCGTTGCACAGCGCCTTGCCGAGTTCCACGCCCCACTGGTCGAAGCTGTTGATGCCCCACAGCGCGCCGCTGCAGAACACGCGATGCTCGTACAACGCGATCAGCGCTCCCAGCGTGCGCGGCGTCAATGCGTCCAGCACCAGCGTCGTGCTGGGCCGGTTGCCGGGGAAGCCGCGATGCTCGGCGATGACCTCGCGCGCGATCGTGCGCGAGGCCGTCGGCGGCGATTCCTGCGCCGCCTCGGCTGGCGGCTTGCCCTGCATCAGCGCCTGCGACTGCGCCAGGCAGTTGGCCAGCAGCTTGACGTGCAGGCCGGCGTAGGCGCCGTCGTGTCCCGCGGCCGGCTTCTTCACCGCGATGAACTCCACGGGCACGACGTCGGTGCCCTGGTGCAGCATCTGGAAGTACGCATGCTGGCCATTGGTGCCGGGCTCGCCCCAGACGACGGGACTGGTGGCGAACGGCACGGCGCGGCCGTCGACGTCGACGCGCTTGCCGTTGGATTCCATCTCCAGCTGCTGCAGGTAGGCCGGCAAGCGCTTGAGGCCCTGGTGGTACGGGGCGACGCTGCGACTGGTGAAGCCGTGGAAGTTGCGGTACCAGACGTCGATCAGCGCGAGCTGCACCGGCAGGTTGCGCGCCAGCGGCGCCGTGCGGAAGTGCTCGTCCATCGCGTGCGCGCCGGCGAGGAACTCCTTGAAGCCGTCGGCGCCGATGGCGATCGCGATCGACAGGCCGATCGCGCTCCACAGGGAGTAGCGGCCGCCCACCCAGTCCCAGAAGCCGAAGGTGGTGGTGATGCCGAACTTCGCCGCCGCCTCGATGTTGGTGGTGACGCCCACGAAGTGCGTCGCGACGTCCGTGCCGCCGCCCGCCGTGAACCACTCGCGCGCGACGTTGGCGTTGGCCAGCGTCTCCTGCGTCGTGAACGTCTTGGACGCGACGATGACCAGCGTCTTGGTCGGATCCAGGCGTGCGAGCACCGGCGCGATGTCGTGGCCGTCGACGTTGGAGACGAAGTGAAAGCGCAACTGCGGATGCACGAACTCCTGCAGCGCGATCACCGCCATCTGCGGGCCGAGGTCGGAGCCGCCGATGCCGATGTTGAGCACGTCGGTGAACCGCGTCCCGGCCTGCGCGCGCACGCGTTCCGCGTAAGCGAGCAGCGGATCGAGCACCGAGTGCACCTCGCCGATGGCGGCGTCGGTCACCGCGCTGACCGGCGCGGCGTTCGACGGCGCGCGCAGCGCGGTATGCAGAACGGCACGGCCCTCGGTCAGGTTGATCGGCTCGCCGGCGAACATCGCGTCGCGTCGCGCCTCGAGGCCGCACTCGGCGGCCAGGCCCGTGAGCAGCGCGCGGGTGCTCGCGTCCCAGCGGTTCTTCGACAGGTCGGCGAAGACGCCTGGCGCCTCGATGGCGAAGTGGTCGAAGCGCGCAGGCTCGGATGCGAAGGCCGCGCGCAGGTCGAACTGCCGCCCGCTCGCCTCGTAGTGCGCCTGCAGTGCCTTCCAGGCGTCCGTCTGGTCGCAGCGGACAACGCTCATCGCGCGCCCTCGATCAGCGCGTCGAGCTTGACCGAGTCGGCGGCAAAGGCGCGGATGCCTTCGGCAAGCTTCTCGGTGGCCATGGCGTCTTCGTTGAGGGCGAAGCGGAACGCCGGCTCGTCGAAGTGCACGCGCTCCAGCGGCAGCGCCTGCGCGGCCTCGGCGTCGAGCACCTTGGGCAGCGCGCCGGAGTCGGACTGCAGCGCGCCCAGCAGGTCGGGGCTGATCGTGAGCAGGTCGCAGCCCGCCAGCGCCTGGATCTGGCCGACGTTGCGGAAGCTCGCGCCCATCACCTCGGTCCGGATGCCGAACTTCTTGTAGTAGTTGAAGATGCGCGTGACCGACTGCACGCCCGGGTCGTTGACGCCGGCCCGTGCCGCCTCGTCCCATTTCGCGCCGGCCTGCTTCTTGTACCAGTCGTAGATGCGGCCGACGAAGGGCGAGATCAGCGTGATGCCGCCGTCGCCGCAGGCCACGGCCTGGCAGAAGCCGAACAGCAGCGTCAGGTTGCAATGGATGCCTTCGGCCTCGAGCTGGCGGGCGGCGGCGATGCCTTCCCATGTCGAGGCGATCTTGATCAGCACGCGCTCACGGCCGATGCCCGCGGCCTCGTAGAGCCTGATGATGCCGCGCGCGCGGGCGACGGTGGCCGCGGTGTCGAACGACAGGCGCGCGTCGACCTCGGTCGAGACGCGGCCGGGGACGACCTTGAGGATCTCGAGGCCGAAGCGCACGAGCACCTGGTCGACCACGTCGGCCAGCGGCTTGCCCTTGTGGGCGGCGACCGTGTCGGTCAGCAGCGGCGCGTAGTCGGCCTGCTGGACAGCCTTCAGGATCAGGGACGGGTTGGTGGTGGCGTCGCGCGGCGCGTACTGCGCCATCTGCTTGAAGTTGCCGGTGTCGGCCACCACGACGGTAAAGGCCTTGAGTTGGTCGAGCTGGTTCATGTCATCCCCTGGAAAGAAGGCGGGCAGCGGATTTGACCGCGGGAAGAAACTTCGGCATCATTATTCCTGAAACAAAGTTACACCACCACTACTTCCAGGCAAGCCCCGGCAGCGGCGTCGCGACGGGTTCCCATCCTGCTCCACAAGAAAACACCATGTCATTCGATCTCGTATTCTTCGGCGGCACCGGCGACCTCACCTGGAGAAAGCTGATGCCCGCGCTGTTCCAGGCGTTCCGCCACGGCAAGCTGCCCGAAGGCGGCCGGATCCTGGCCGTCGCGCGCGACGAGCGAACCGACGACGAATACCGCGCATTCATCAAGGAGCGCTTCGTCGAGGTCGAGCGCTCCAAGCAGCCCAGCGACGAGGAGTTCGCGAAGTTCGCCGAACTGCTGCACTACCGCCGCATGGACCTGTCCAAGCCTGACGACTACGCCGGCCTGAAGCAATGGATCGACGCCCGCGGTGCCGACACCGCCGTGCTGTACCTGGCCACCAGCCCGCACCTGTTCCCGCAGATCTGCGAACAGCTGGGCGCCGCGAAGCTGAACGGCCCGCACGTGCGCGTCGTGCTGGAAAAGCCGCTCGGCCACGACCTGGCGAGCGCGCTGGAGATCAACCGTGTCGTCAAGTCGGTGTTCGCCGAGAAGCAGGCGTTCCGCATCGACCACTACCTGGGCAAGCCGTCGGTGCAGAACCTGATGGCGCTGCGCTTCGGCAACGCGCTGTTCGAACCGCTTTGGAACCGCGAGAGCATCGCCAACATCCAGATCACGCTGGCCGAGTCGCTTGGCGTGGGCACGCGCGGCGACTTCTACGACCGCACCGGCACCCTGCGCGACATGGTGCAGAACCACGCGCTGCAGCTGCTGACGATGATCGCGATGGAGCCGCCGGCCACCAACGACGCCGACGCGATCCGCGACGAGAAGCTCAAGGTGCTGCGCTCGCTCAAGCCGTTCAACGCCGAGAGCGTGGCACGCGACGTCGTGCGCGGCCAGTACCGCGCAGGCAACATCGAGGGCCGCGCCGTCCCCGGCTACCTCGAGGAGGTGAAGGTGCCCGCCGGCAGCCACACCGAGACCTTCCTCGCGCTGCGCACCGAGGTGCAGAACTGGCGCTGGGCCGGCGTGCCGTTCTACATCCGCACCGGCAAGCGCCTGGCCGCGCGCGACGCGCAGATCGTCATCAACTTCCGTCCGGTGCCGCACCCGATCTTCGGCGGCCCGAACCGCGCCAACCAGCTGATCATCAAGCTGCAGCCCGAGGACGGCCTCGAGCTGCGCCTGCAGGCGGCCAAGGGCGGCCTGCAGGTCGGCGCGGTCGAGCAGCTGAGCACCGTGTCGCTGGACCTGGACTTCGACAAGGCCTTCCCGACCGACCGCGTCGGCGCCTACGAGCGCCTGCTGCTGGACGCCATCGCCGGCCGCCTGAACCTGTTCGTGCGCAGCGACGAGCAGGAACAGGCGTGGCGCTGGGTCGGCCCGATCCTGGACGCGTGGGCCAACGACACCGACGGACCGCGCTCCTATGCGGCCGGCAGCTGGGGCCCTGCGGCGGCGAGTTCGCTGATCGCCCGCGACGGTTTCGCCTGGGCGGAAGAGGAATGAGCGGGCCGGCCGCGCGTCCGATGCATTCGACAACCCGAAAGGCCTGACCATGGCCATGCTCGAACGCGTCCGCGCGTCCATCCCCGCATTGCCGCCGGCCGAACAGCGTGTCGCCAAGCTCGTGCTGAGCGATCCGCGCGGGTTCGCGTCGACGCCCGTGGGCGAGCTCGCGGAGCGCGCGCACGTCTCCAAGCCGACCGTGGTGCGCTTCTGCCGCAGTGTCGGCTACGACGGCCTGGCCGACTTCAAGCTGAAGCTGGCCGGCACGGTCAACGAGGGCGTGCCCTTCGTGCACCGCTCGGTGGACGAGGACGACGGCCCGAGCGAGCTGATCGTCAAGTTGATCGACAACGCGGTCAGCGCCATGCTGAAGTACCGCAACAATGCGGCCAGCCATGCGTTCGAGCGCGCGATCGCGGCGCTCACGGAGGCGGGCTTGCACAACAAGCGAATCGACTTCTACGGCGTCGGCAACTCCGGCATCGTCGCGCAGGACGCGCAGCACAAGTTCTTCCGTCTCGGCGTCAACACCTCGGCCAGCAGCGACGGCCACGTGCAGGTGATGAGCGCGACGATGCTGGGCCCGGGCGACTGCGCGGTCATCATCAGCAACTCGGGCCGCAGCCGCGACCTGATCGACGTGGCCGACATCGCGCGCAAGAAGGGCGCGACGCTGATCGTCATCACGGCCAGCGCCTCGCCGCTCGCCCAGATGACGCAGGCCCACTCGCAGATCCTGCTGGCCGCCGACCACCCCGAGGACTTCGACCGCTACAGCCCGATGGTCTCGCGAATGCTGCACCTGATGATCATCGACATCCTGACCACGGGCGTCGCCCTGCGCCTCGGCCAGGGCCTGCGGCCCGTGCTGCAGGAGATCAAGCGCAACCTGCGCGCGCGCCGCTACGCGACGCCGGAGTAGCGCGCGCGGTCATCCTCCGCGCAGTCGCGGGATGAGGGCCGGCAGGACTCGAGCTTCGAATGAGAAAGACCCGCCGCGGCGGGTCTTCCGGCTTGGAGCGAAGGCGCTTCAGCGCAGGATCGGCACCGTCGGGATGTCCTGGGGCTGCGATTCGCCCACGTTGGCCGCCGGCTTGAACTCCGGCGCCTCGACGCCGAGCAGGCCGTCCACGCCATACAGGTGCGCGAGATCGGCCATGCGCGCGGGCGCGTTGACGATCTGGAGCCTGCGCTTGGCCGCCGCGGCCATGCGCGCGCATTCGAGCAGCACGGCCAGCGCCGAGGTGTCGAGCTGCGCCACGGATGCGGCGTCGATGCGCCAGGTGTCGCCGCTGTCCGCGGCGAGCGACTGGCGCAGCGATTCCAGCACCGCCTGCGCGTCCTTCAGCGTCAAGCTGGCCGGCAGCGCGGTCATCGCACCTGCCTGCGTCATCACTTGGCCGGAGCCGCCGGGGCCTTGTTCTTCGCGACCAGCGCGTTGATCAGGCCATCGACGCCACCCGAGGCGATCTGCTGCTGGAAGCTGCTCTTGTACTGGTCGACCAGCCAGACACCCAGCACGTTGACGTCGAAGATCTTCCACTCGGCGGGCTGCTTCTCGAGCTTGTAGTCGATCTCGATCGGGTCGCCGCCCGTTCCCTTGATGGCGGTGCGCACGGTGACGTCGGCGTCTTCGGCGGCGTTGCGGCTGGGCTTGAGCTCGACCGTCGTCTGCGGGTTGACCTTGGTCAGCGCGCCGGAGTACGTGCGGATCAGCAGCGTCTTGAACTCGGCCTGCAGCTTGGCCTGCTGCTCGGGCGTGGCCGTCTTCCAGGCGCGGCCGACGGTGGCGGCGGTCATGCGCTGGAAATCGACGTGGGGCATGACCTGCGTGTCGACGAGGCCATGGATGCGGCTGAGGTCGCCGGCCTGGATGGCCTTGTCGTTCTTGACCGACTCGATGACGTCACCGGCCACCTGCTTGATCATGGCGTCCGGCGCGGTCTGGGCGAACGCGGCGGTGGCGCCGAGGGTGGCGGCGGCGAAGATCAGCGAAGAAATCGTGCGTTGAAACATTCCTGTCCTTTCGAGCGGGAGATCGCTCCAGTCCTTAACGTGGGTCGCCCGAGAGCGGTTCACACGGACGACATGCAAAGATACGTACAGCTCGACAGCGGGCTCATTGTCGCCTGCCGTGGCGACCTCAGCCGTGCGCGCTCGAGGCGGGCGGCGGCGGAACGGGCACCGGCCCGACGCGGGGCACCGGCAGCGTCGGCGACGACGCCGGCTCCGGCGCCGGTTGGACGCCACTGGGCGGCTGCGAAGGCGCCGGGGCGGGCACCGGCTGCGAAGGCGGGGTCGACGGCCGGGTGGCCGCAGCGACGCGCGCACTACCCTCCGCCGCCGAGGCCGCGGGCGCGGCCGGCAGCGCCGGCTTGACGCCGCTCTGGCCGCCATTGCCCGCCGGAGCGGGCGCCGACTTCGAGTCGGCCTCGTCGGCGTCCTCGTCCGGCAGCTCGGGGGGATTGCCGTCGTAGACCAGGCTGCGGCGGCGCGTGATGTAGGCGTCGCGCATGAAGGTGTAGCGGTCGAACGCCAGCTCGTCGAGCATCTGGCTCGCGCCCAGCAGGCCGGCGCGGGTGTCGATCACGCCGACCGCGTCGACGGCCACTTCCTTCCAGTACTTGGGGGCCACCAGCAGCGCCGGCGACACGTAGGTATCGGCCGGCAGCGCGATGGCGTCGCGGATGTCGGACGAGCCGAACAAGGGCAGCACCAGGTACGGGCCGGGCTCGAGGCCCCAGACGCCCAGGGTCTGGCCGAGATCCTCGGACTTGCGCTCCAGGCCCAGGCTGGTGGCCGGGTCGAAGAGGCCGCCGATGCCGATCGTGGTGTTGGTGAGCACGCGCAGCGTCATCGAGCCGGCGTCGGCCGGCTTGCCCTGCAGCAGCTGGTTGACGGCCGACCACGCGTCGGAGAAGTTGCCGAAGAAGTTGTGCACGCCGGTGCGGATCGGCGACGGCACGACCTTGGTGTAGGCGGTGGCGACCGGCTTCAGCGCATAGGTGTCCAGCGTGTCGTTGAACGCGAACACCTTGCGGTTGAACGGCTCGTACGGATCCTTCGGGCCGGCGGTGTGGCGGTCGACGACGCCCGGCACCGGCGCGGTGGCGCAGCCGGCGACGACAGCCAGGGCGAGCGCGGCGGAGACGACGCGCAGGAAGGCGCGGACCGGGGCGTGGGAGGTCATTTCTTGGCTTCCGAAGCGGCCCCCGCAGGGGCAAGCGACGCGCCAGGGGCCGGCGCGGCGGTGCTGCCGGCGTCCGCGGCCTTGTTGAAGATCAGCTGGCCGATCAGGTTCTCGAGGACGACGGCGGACTGCGTCTGCTTGATGAGGTCGCCGTTCTTCAGGTTCTTGTCGTCGGAACCCGGCTCGATGCCGATGTACTGGTCGCCCAGCAGGCCGGCGGTGAGGATCTTGGCCGACGAATCGACCGGGAACTGCACACCCTCGTTGATCTTCATGACCACCAGGCCCTGGTACGTGGTCTTGTCGAGGGTGATCGACGTCACCGAGCCGACCGACACGCCGGCGCTGCGAACCGGCGCGTTCTTCTTCAGGCCGCCGATGTTGTCGAAGCGGGCCCGGACGGTGTACGTCTTGGCCGGGTTGAAGCTGGTCAGGTTGGCCGCCTTCAGCGCCAGGAATGCCAGCGCGAGGATGCCCAGCAAGACGAAAACGCCCACCAGGGTCTCAGTGCTTTTCTTTGCCATGTCGGATTCCGATTCCTACCCTTGACGCCCTTCAGGACGTCGAAAACATCATTGCCGTGAGGATGAAGTCCGTCGCCAGCACCGCCAGCGAAGAGAACACCACCGTGCGCGTCGTCGCATAGGCCACGCCCTCGGGCGTCGCCTGCGTCTCGTAGCCCTGGTACAGGGCGACCCCGGTGCAGATCACGCCGAAGACGGCGGACTTGACGATGCCGTTGCCCACGTCGCGCGTGATGTCCACCTTGGACTGCATGATCGACCAGAAGTTGGCGGGGTCCACGCCGATCAGCTGGACGGCGATGAGCCAGGCGCCAACGATACCGATCGCCGAATACAGGATCGCCAGGATGGGCATGGACACGATCCCCGCCAGGAAGCGCGGCGCCAGGACGCGGCTGCGCGGATCGACGGCCATGAGCTCCATCGCGGAGAGTTGCTCGCCTGCCTTCATCAGGCCGATCTCGGCGGTCAGCGCGGTGCCGGCGCGTCCCGCGAACAGCAGCGCGGTGACGACGGGCCCGAGCTCGCGCACCAGCGACAGGTTGACCACCAGCCCCAGCGACTCGGCGGCGCCGAACGGCACCAGCGCGTAGTACATCTGCAGCGCCAGCACACAGCCGACGGCGAAGCCTGAGGCCAGGATGATGGTCAGCGAGCGGTAGCCGATCGCGTAGATCTGCGCGACGACCAGCCCGAACCGGCGCACCGACTGCGGCGTGTGGCGCAGCAGGTCCATGAAGAAGAACGCGGCGTGGCCGAGCGCCGTGAACGCGCGGATCGTCGCCTGGCCGAGCGAGTTGACGAGTTCGATCATTGCGGCAGCCCCAGTGCCTGCGCGAACGGTTCGGCCGGGTAGTGGAACTTGATCGGCCCGTCGGGTTCGCCCCGGATGAACTGGCGAACCTGCGGGTCGGTCGACTGGTTGAGTTCCTCGGGCTTGCCGTGGGCCACGACGATGCCGCCGGGCATCATCAGGTAGGCGTAGTCGGCGATGGCGAAGCACTCCTGCACGTCGTGCGACACCATCAGCGAGGTGGCGCCGGTGGCGTCATTCAGGCGACGGATCAGGTTGGCGGTGACGCCCATCGAGATCGGGTCGAGGCCGGCGAAGGGCTCGTCGTACATGATCACCTCGGGATCGAGCGCGACCGCGCGCGCGAGCGCGATGCGGCGTGCCATGCCGCCGGACACCTCGGAGATGCGCAACTGGGCCGCCCCGCGCAGGCCGACGGCGTTGAGCTTCATCAGGACGATGTCGCGGATCATCGCTTCGCTGAGGTTCATGTGCTCGCGCAGCGGGAAGGCGACGTTCTCGTACACGCTCAGGTCGGTGAATAGCGCGCCGAACTGGAACAGCATGCCCAGGCGGCGGCGCAGCGAATAAAGCTGCTCGCGGTTGCGCGAATCGACCTCCTGGCCGTCGAACATGACGCGGCCCTTCTGCGGCTTGTAGACGCCGCCGATCAGGCGCAGCAGCGTCGTCTTGCCGCAGCCCGATCCGCCCAGGATGGCCGTGACCTTGCCGCGCGCGAATTGCAGCGACACGTCGTTCAGGATCACGCGGCTGGCGTCGTAGCCGAAAGTGACGTGATCGATCTCGATGAATTTGTCGGTGTTCAAGCCGGCATCCGGCCGCCTCGGGGCGGCGTTCAGGTGGAAGGGGACGGGTGCGCAGCTTCAGCGCACCGACCTTTCTGGATCCTGTCCAGGCGGTGCTGCCTAAGGGCTTTCCCGCTGCCGCATTGTGTGCGAACTCTGCGGCGCCCGTGGTGAACCCCCACCGAAAACCCCTAAAAGCCTGCCTAGGCAATGATCATCGTCGTATCCACGCAACGAGGCTCGCCGCTGTTACGGAGTTACACGACAGGAACAGGAACGGGCGCCGCGGCGCCCGTTTCCCGATGGCCGCGGCGACCGGTCAGCGCGGCAGCGTCGTGGCGCCCATCAGCGCCAGGTCGATCGCGCGCGCCGCCTGCCGGCCCTCGCGGATCGCCCACACGACCAGCGACTGGCCGCGGCGCACGTCGCCGGCGGCCCAGACCTTGTCGACGCTGGTCTTGTAACCCGTCTTCTCGTCGACACCGGCCTTGGCGTTGCCGCGCGCGTCGGCATCGACGCCGAAGGACTGCAGCAGCTGCGAAAGCGGGTTGGTGAAGCCCATCGCCAGCAGAACGAGGTCGGCCGGCCACACCTTCTCGGTGCCCGCGACCTCGACCAGCTTGCCGTCCTTGAACTCGATCTGCACGGTCTTCAGGCCGGTGAGCTTGCCCTTCTCGCCCAGGAACTCCTTGGTGGCGATGGCGAACTCGCGCGAGCAGCCCTCCTCGTGCGACGACGAGGTGCGCAGCTTGGTCGGCCAGTACGGCCACACCAGCGGCTTGTTCTCCTGCTCCGGCGGCATGGGCATGAGCTCGAACTGCGTCACGCTCCTGGCGCCGTGGCGGTTGCTGGTGCCCACGCAGTCGCTGCCGGTGTCGCCGCCACCGATGACGACGACGTTCTTGCCCGTGGCCACCGTCTGGCCCTTGAGCTTGTCGCCGGCGTTGACCTTGTTC
>Ga0209258_100491_pt1 | contig 39868 bp, 39 predicted proteins | sample Araplaol_mTSA_r2_FD_184281 | JGI IMG/M metagenome (GOLD analysis project Ga0209258, IMG submission 184281) | Arabidopsis root microbial communities from North Carolina, USA - plate scrape CL_Col_mTSA_r2 (SPAdes) (version 2) | ecosystem: Host-associated > Plants > Roots > Endosphere | place: USA...
TGCCCGACAGGACGTCGGGCACTTTTCGTCCGGGCAGGAGCCCGGTCGAAAAGCCCGGCCGCCCCTCACGGACTGGCTGGGCGCAGCCCAGACAGCGCCACGCGGGGTGCTCTTTCTTTTGGTTACTTTTCTTTGAGCACGCAAAGAAAAGTGACCCGGCCTTCGGCAGAAGGAGGGAAGCCCGCCGCAGGCGAGCCAGGTCGCGATCACCAACCATCACAGCTTCGGACTTCCACTACGGAAGGCCGAACATGCAGACCGACGCGAAAGGCGGTCGCGCACAAGGTGCGCTCCTACAAAACACCAATGTTTGATGAAGGGCCTAGTCGAACGCCGCGCGCATGTCGCGCTCAAGGTACCCCTTCTCCGCTTTACGCGCTCAACCGCTCCGCCAACACCGCCACTGGCTTCTTGTGCTTGCCCGGCTCATTGGTCTGCTCGAACACTTCCCGCACCCACTCGATGAAGGCCTGCACGCGGGCGGAGAGATGCTTTTTCTGCGGGTAGACGATCCACACCGGCTTGCCGGTGGAGATGGTGTCCGTCATCACCAGTTCGAGCTTGCCGAAGTCGAGCATGCATGAGGCGATGACATGCGGCGCCTGGGTGATGCCCAGGCCGGACACCACCGCCTGGATCACCGACTCGGCGTCGTTGATCAGCATGTGGGCGTCGATGTCGATGCCGACCTGCCCGCTCGGGGTGTCGAACTGCCACTGCCTTGGCCGCCCATTCGGCTGCACGTAGTTGATGCAGCGGTGGTTCTTCAGATCCTCGAGGCTCTGCGGGGCACCGTGTCGGGCCAGGTAGTCCGGCGAAGCGATGATCACGTTGCGCAGGTAGCCGATCTTGCGGGCGATCAGGCTGGAATCCTCCAACGGCCCCACGCGGACGGCGCAATCGATGCCCTCTTCGTTGAGGTCGTAGGGGTAGTCGCACATCGACAGCTCCAGCCGGATGTCCGGGTAGCGCTGCTCGAATTCGGCCAGCCTCGGGATGATCACGGTGCGGCCTACCGAGGCGGGCGCACCGATGCGCAACTTGCCGGTGGGCTTGCGGGCGGCGTAGCCCAGCGCTTCGGTGGCTTCGGCCAGATCAGCAAGGATTTCCTTGCAACGTGCGTGGAACGAGGCCCCATCGTCGGTCAACCGCAGCGAACGGGTCGATCGATAAAGCAGCCGGGCGCCCAGGCTTTCCTCCAGACGTGAGACGGCGCGACTGACGCCCGATGGCGTCATGCCCAATTGCGCGGCGGCCGCGGCGAAGCTCTTGGCCTCGACCACACGTACGAAGGCTGAGATTGCGGCAAAGTCTTCCATAGGCTCGATTCTCTACCCATTCGTGACTCACAGTCACTATTGCATTGCACAAGGAGGTATTTATTGAACCGTATCGTATACCTATTCTCTCGGCCCTGCTCGCCGGCTACCCCCGATGCCGGTGAGACCAATATGGGAGCCCGACATGAAAAAACGATGGATCCTCGCCATTCTCGCGCTGGCCGTGGTGGGCGGCAGCTGGGCCGTCCTCGGCCATAACGGCGAAAGCCATGCCCAGGCCGGCCCGCCGCCGGCCCCCGCCGTCACCGTCGCCCAGGTGCTGGTGCGCCCGGTGGATGACGCCGACGAATTCACCGGCCGCCTGCAGGCGGTCGACACGATCCAGATCCGCCCGCGCGTCAGCGGCTACGTGGACTCGGTGCACTTCAAGGAAGGTGCCGTGGTCCGCAAGGGCGACCTGCTGTTCCGCATCGACCCGCGTCCCTATCAGGCCGAAGTGGATCGTCTCTCGGCCAATCTCAACCAGGCCAAGGCCGAACAGGCATTGGCACAGGCCAACGCCGAGCGCGCCGGCCGCCTGCTCGACCAGCATGCGATCGCCAAGGAAGAAGCCGACCGCCAGGTGACGGCCGCGCAAAGCACCAAGGCGCAAGTGGCATCGACCGGTGCCGCGCTCGACGCCGCCCGCCTCAATCTCGGTTTCACCGAGGTGCGCGCGCCGATCGATGGCCGGGTGAGCAACGCCCTGGTGACGCCGGGCAACCTGGTCACCAGCAACGACGTGTTGACCAGCGTAGTGAGCGTGGACCCGATCTACGCCTACTTCGACGTCGACGAGCACAGCTTCCTCAAGTTCGACCGTCTTCGACGCGCCAACAACGGCACGCTGCAGGTCGCCATGGCACTCGCCGACGAAAAAGGCTTTCCGCACGCCGGCCGCGTCGACTTCGTGGACAACCAGCTTCGCGCCGGCAGCGGCACCATCCGCCTGCGCGCCGTGTTCGACAACGCCGACGCCGGCTACACGCCCGGCCTCTACGTTCGCGTGCAACTGCGCAGCGACAGCCGCCAGCCGCGTGCGTTGGTCGATGACCGCGCCGTGGCCGCCGATCTCGGCAACAAGTTCGTCTACGTCGTGGACAAGGACCGCAAGGTGGAATACCGCCGCGTGGTCACCGGCCCGCTACTGGACGGCCTCCGTGTGGTTACCGAAGGTCTGGACGCCAAGGACACCGTGATCGTCAACGGCCTGCAGCATGTGCGTCCCGGCGTGGAAGTGAACCCGACCAAGGTCGCGATGGAAACGCGCAGCCTCGATCCGAACAAGCAGCTGGCGATGGCGGGCGGCGCTTCGGGCAAGAACGCGGCGCAGAAACCGTAAGCCACCGTCGATCGTCATTCCCGTCCCTGCGGGAATGACGACTTGGAAACGTTACGGCAAGCAAGTGACGCACGCCCTCTCCCGTGGTGGAGAGGGCCAGGGAGTTTTTGCCCCTCGCATAACGCGAACAAGGCTCCCCAAGTCCCCGCCTCGCGCGGGAATGGTGCCTAGAGCAACCAGGACGAATGCAATGAAGATCGCTCAATACTTCGTGGACAGGCCGATTCTGGCCGGCGTCCTCTCCGTACTGATCGTCATCGCGGGCAGCATCGCGCTGTTCAAGCTGCCGATCAGCGAATACCCCGAAGTGGTGCCGCCGACCGTGGTGGTGCGCGCTTCCTATCCCGGCGCCAACCCCAAGGTGATCGCCGAAACCGTCGCCACGCCGCTGGAAGAACAGATCAACGGCGTGGAAGGCATGCTCTATACCAGTTCGCAGTCCACCAGCGACGGCGCGATGACGCTCACCGTCACCTTCGCGCTGGGCACGGACCTGGACAATGCGCAGGTGCAGGTGCAAAACCGCGTGTCGCAGGCCTTGCCGCGCCTGCCCGAGGAAGTGCAGCGCCTTGGCGTCACCACGCAGAAGAGTTCGCCCGACCTCACCATGGTGGTGCACCTGATCTCGCCGGATCAGCGCTACGACATGCTGTATCTGTCGAACTACGCGCGCCTGCACATCAAGGACCAGCTCGCCCGTCTCGACGGCGTGGGTGACGTGCAGATCTTCGGCGCCGGCGAATACAGCATGCGCGTGTGGCTCGATCCGGACCGCCTGGCGACCCGCCAGCTCACCACGGGCGACGTGGTGCACGCGATCCAGGAGCAGAACATCACCGTTGCCGCGGGTGCACTGAACGCGCCCCCGGGCCCGACCAATGCAGCCTTCCAGCTCAACATCAACACGCAGGGTCGCCTGATCACCGAGGAAGACTTCCTCAACATCATCGTGCGCAAGGACGCCGACGGCTCCTTCGTGCACCTGCGTGACGTGGCCCGCGTCGAACTGGGTTCCAACAGCTATGCGCTGCGCAGCCTGCTCAACAACCAGCCGGCCGTGGCGCTGCCGATCTTCCAGCGCCCGGGTTCCAACGCGATCCAGATCTCCGACGAGGTCCGCGCGCTGATGGTGGACCTGAAGAAGGATTTCCCGCAGGGCGTGGACTACCAGATCGTCTACGACCCGACCGTATTCGTGCGCGGTTCGATTGAAGCGGTGGTGCATACGCTGTTCGAAGCCATCGCCCTCGTGGTGCTGGTGGTGATCCTGTTCCTGCAGACCTGGCGCGCATCGATCATCCCGCTGGTCGCCGTGCCGGTATCGCTGATCGGTACGTTCGCGGTGATGCTGATGGCGGGCTTCTCGCTCAACGCGCTGTCGCTGTTCGGCCTGGTGCTGGCCATCGGCATCGTGGTGGACGACGCCATCGTGGTGGTGGAGAACGTCGAGCGTCATATCGAACACGGCCTGTCGCCGAAGGACGCGACACGCCAGGCCATGAAGGAAGTGACCGGACCCATCGTGGCCACGGCGCTGGTGCTGTGCGCGGTGTTCGTGCCGGCGGCGTTCATCAGCGGCCTCACTGGCCAGTTCTATCGCCAGTTCGCGCTGACCATCGCCATCTCCACGGTGATCTCGGCATTCAACTCGCTGACCCTGAGCCCCGCGCTCGCCGCCCTGCTGCTGCAGGAACACGGTGCGCCGAAGGACAAGCTGAGCCGCTTCATCGATCGTGCGTTCGGCTGGCTGTTCCGTCCGTTTAACCGCCTGTTCGTGAGCAGCGCGAACCGTTACGTGGGTGGCGTGAAGCGCATCCTGCGTTCGGGCTCCATCGCGCTGATCATCTACGGTGGCCTCGTGCTGCTGGGTCTGTTCGGCTTCGCCCACGTGCCGACCGGCTTCGTGCCGCCGCAGGACAAGCAGTACCTGGTGTCGTTCGCGCAGCTGCCGGATGCCGCCTCGCTGGATCGTTCGGAAGACGTCATCCGCCGCATGAGCGACATCGCGCTCAAGCAACCGGGCGTGGAGAGCGCCGTGGCGTTCCCGGGCCTGTCGATCAACGGTTTCACCAACAGCACCAACTCCGGCATCGTGTTCGTGACGCTCAAGCCGTTCGAGGAACGTCGTGACGCGTCGCTGTCGGCCGGTGCGATCACGGCGGCGCTGCAGCAGAAATACGCGGCGATCCAGGATGCGTACATAGCGATCTTCCCGCCGCCGCCGGTGAATGGCCTGGGCACGATCGGTGGTTTCCGCCTGCAGGTGGAAGATCGTTCCGATGCCGGCTTCGAGGAGCTGTACAAGCAGACGCAGAACCTGATCGGTGCGAGCACCAAGGTGCCGACGCTGGCGGGCCTGTTCTCCAGCTACCAGGTGAGCGTGCCGCAGATCGATGCGGACGTGGATCGCGAGAAGGCGAAGGCCGAAGGCGTGGATCTGGCTGATGTGTACCAGACCATGCAGGCCTACCTCGGCTCGCTCTACGTGAATGACTTCAACCGCTTTGGTCGCACCTACCAGGTGAATGTGTCCGCCGAGCCGGGCTTTCGCCACGAGCCCAAGGACATCCTGGGCCTGAAGACCCGCAGTGCTTCCGGCGAAATGATCCCGCTGGGATCGTTCCTCACCGTGACGCAGACCGTCGGTCCCGATCGCGTGCAGCACTACAACGGTTATCCGACGGCCGAGATCAACGGTGGTCCGGCACCGGGCTTCAGCAGTGGCCAGGCGCAGGCGGCGATCGAGAAGCTTGCCAAGGACAACCTGCCCAACGGCATGACGTTCGAGTGGACCGAGCTGACCTATCAGCAGATCCTCGCCGGCAATACCGCGGTACTGGTATTCCCGTTGTGCGTGCTGCTGGTGTTCCTGGTGCTGGCCTCGCTGTATGAAAGCCTGCTGCTGCCGCTCGCGGTGATCCTGATCGTGCCGATGGTGCTGCTGTCCGCCATCTCCGGTGTGTGGCTCTCCGGTGGCGACAACAACATCTTCACCCAGATCGGCCTGATCGTGCTGGTGGGCCTGGCGTGCAAGAACGCGATCCTGATCGTGGAGTTTGCCCGCGAGGCGCAGATCCTCGAAGGCATGGACCGCGTGCAGGCCGTGCTGGAAGCCGCCCGCCTGCGACTGCGCCCGATCCTGATGACGTCGTTCGCTTTCATCATGGGCGTGGTGCCGCTGGTGACCTCGCACGGCGCTGGTGCGGAGATGCGTCACGCGATGGGCGTGGCGGTGTTCGCCGGCATGCTGGGCGTCACCTTCTTCGGCCTGATCTTCACGCCGCTGTTCTACGTGCTGGTGCGCGGCTGGGGCGAACGCATGAGCGAACGCCGCCGCGCCCGCAAGGCCGCGCGTCTCGCGCAGGCCGGCAACCTCATCGAGGAGCATTGATATGTCCTTCTTCAAGAACCTTGCTACCTCACTTCTCCCTCTCCCCTCCGGGGAGAGGGCCGGGGTGAGGGGCCAATCTCGCGCCACGCTCTCGTCAGGCGTCGGCTTCATGGACGCCGCCGCAGTGAACGAATCATGCGCCGCCTGCGAACCACGCTCGCGTCGTGGCATGGCGAAGAAGGCCACCGCCATCGCCGCCGCCATCATGCTCTCCGGTTGCGTAAGCGTCGGCCCCGACTATCACGCGCCGCAGGAACAGCCCGCGGCCGTGCAAGGCATCAACGCTTCGCACGAGTCGACCGCGAACTTCCAGGCCGACTGGTGGAAGCAGTTCAATGACCCCACGCTCGACGCGCTTGTCCAGCGCGCCGCGGCGAATGCGCCGGATCTCAAGATCGCCTACGCCCGTCTGCGTGAATCGCGCGCCCTGCTGGGCGTGGCGAAATCGCAGCAGATCCCGGACGTCGAAACGGTCGCCAACTACTCGCGCAGCCGCGGCCAGCAACCGGGCTTCACCGACCAGCGCACCACCGTGACCAGCTACCAGGCGGGTTTCGACGCCAGCTGGGAAATCGATCTGTTCGGTGGCGTTCGCCGTTCGGTGGAAGCCGCGCGCGCGGATGCCGGCGCCAGCGAAGCCTCGCTGCAGGATGCCCAGGTTACGCTGTTCGCCGAAGTCGCGCGCTACTACTTCGATCTGCGTGGCGCGCAACTGCGCATCGACGTGGCGAACCGCGACATCGAGAATCAGCGCCAGTCGCTGAAGCTGATCCGCGCTCGCCTCGACGCCGGCACCGGCTCGGAGCAGGACGTCGCCAGCGCCAGCGCGCGGCTGGCCGCCGTGGAAGCCCAGTTGCCCGTATTGCAGACGCTGGCGCAAAACGACACCAACCGCCTCGCCGTGCTGGTGGGCCAGCGCCCGGGTGAACTCGACATCGACCTGTCGCCGAACGGCTTCAAGCCCATCGACGTGGCGCTCGCCATCGGCAACGCCGGCGACGTGTTGCAGCGACGCCCCGACGTGCGCGTGGCCGAGCGCGAGCTTGCCGCCAGCAATGCACGCATCGGCGTGGCCAAGGCCGACTACTACCCGCACATCTCGTTGGGCGGTTTCCTCGGCTTCCTGGCTGGCCGCAGCAACGACTTCGGCGGCGCGGCGTCGCGTGCCTGGTCGATCGCGCCGAGCATCACCTGGTCGGGTCTCAACGTGCAGCGCGTGCGTTCCAACGTGAAAGCCAGCGAGGCACGCAATGATGCCGCGCTCGCCAATTACCAGCGCACCGTGCTGCAGGCGCTGGAAGACGTGGACAACGCCATTGTCGGCTACAACCTGCAGCGCGAGCGCGTGCTGAAGCTGGAGGAACAGGTGACGCAGAGTCGCCACGCCGCCGACCTCGCGCGCATCCGCTACAACGAAGGCGCCGCCGACTTCCTGCAGCTGCTGGATGCCGAGCGCACCCAGCTCGCGGCGGAAGATTCGCTGGCCGATGCACAGGCGGCGATCAACCTGCGCGCCGTGTCGGTGTACAAGGCGCTGGGCGGCGGCTGGCAGGCCTGCGGCAGCGAACGCTGCGACCAGTTGGCCGCCACGCCATGAACGCGGTGGCGTTTCCGGGGAGGCCGCGTCGCCGTATGGGGGCGACCGAACCGGAGCCGTCGCAGCGCATTGCGCTGGTAAGCGGCGCCAACCGCGGCCTGGGCTATGAGGTGTCGCGGCAGCTCGCCGCGCAAGGTGTCACCGTGCTGCTGGGCGCGCGCAAGCCATTGCTCGGCGAAAAGGCCGCGCGGCAGCTGCGGCGCGAAGGCGGCACGGTGATTCCGGTGAAGCTCGATGTGACCTCGATGGAAGATGTCCGCGAGCTCGCCGCGCGCATCGATGGCGAATACGGCCGTCTCGACATCCTCGTCAACAACGCCGGCGCCTACTTCGACATCGACGACGATCCGTCGTCGGTGAACCTGGACCTCGTGCGACAGGCGCTGGAGACCAATCTGATCGGCGCCTGGCAACTCACCGAGGCCATGCTGCCGCTGATGCAGCGCCACGGTTACGGCCGCATCGTCAACGTCTCCAGCGGCTGCGGCGCCATCGACAGCGAGGGCAGCGCCTGCCCCGCCTATCGCGTCTCCAAGGCCGCGCTCAACAGCCATACACGCATGCTCGCCACGGAACTCGCGGGCAGCGGCATTCTGGTGAACGCCGTGTGCCCGGGCTGGGTAGCCACCGACATGGGCGGCCATGGTGGACGCCCGGTGGCCGAAGGCGCCGCCGGCATCGTATGGGCGGCGATGCTGCCCACGCGACCGGCGATCCATGGCGGCTTTTTCCGCGATCGCCAGCGCATCGACTGGTGATCCAACCACGAAGGGAATTCGACATGCCACAGAGCAACACCCGCAATCGCCGCATCGTGCTGGCCTCACGTCCGCAGGGGCAACCCAGACCGCATGACCTGCGCCTTGAGGAAACCCCTGTACCCGAGCCGGGCGATGGCGAGGTATTGCTGCGTACGCTCTACCTCTCGCTCGACCCGTACATGCGCAACCTGATGGACGAGCGCGGCACGAGCTACGCCTCGGCCGTGCCACTGGGCGAACCCGTCGTGGGCGGCACGGTCAATCGGGTCGTCGCCTCGAAACATCCGCAGTTCCGCGCCGGCGAACTGGTGCTCGGCAATGCGGGCTGGCAGGACTATGCGTTGTCCGACGGCAAGGACCTGACGGCGCTGGGCGAGATGCCCCAGCCGTCGCTGGCGCTGGGCGGCCTGGGCATGCCCGCGTTCACCGCCTATGTCGGCCTGCTGGACATCGGCCAGCCCAAGCCTGGCGAAACCGTCGTGGTGGCGGCCGCAACGGGCGCGGTCGGCTCCGTGGTAGGCCAGATCGCCAAGCTCAAGGGCGCACGCGTGGTCGGCATTGCCGGCGGCACGGACAAGTGCCGCCATGCGGTGGACGAACTCGGCTTCGATGCCTGCCTGGATCGCCACGACCCAAGCCTGGCCGACAAGCTCGCTGCCGCCTGCCCCGATGGCATCGACGTCTATTTCGAAAATGTCGGCGGCGCGGTGTTCGACGCCGTGCTGCCCCTGCTCAACCTGCATGCGCGCGTGCCGGTGTGCGGTTTCATCGCCCATTACAACGGTGATGACGCGCCCGCCGGCATGGACCGGCTGCCGGCGGTCACCTCCGCCGTTCTGCAGAAGCGCATCCGCATGCAGGGCTTCATCATCCTCGACCACTATGCGACCCGCTTCGATGCGTTCCGCCGCGACATGAGCGAGTGGATCGCGAGCGGCCGCGTGAGAGTCCGCGAGGACGTGGTGGACGGATTGGAACACGCGCCGGAGGCGTTCATCGGCCTCCTCCAGGGCCGCAACTTCGGCAAGCTGGTGATACGCGTCGCGGACAGCTGACGCCGTTTGCCCGCGGCGGCCTACCGCTCGTGGATGCCAGCACGCCGCTTGTCACGAAAGCGGCGACGCGGTCGGCTTGTCGTCCTAGCGTGATGCGCTGTCCGCTCGTGCCGCGCATCCAGGAGACCCGCCATGTGGCAACAGATGATCTGCGTCGTGCTGGTGCTGATCTCGCCGCTCATCACGCCCCTGTCCATCGCGACGGGCGTCCCCGAGCTGTTCTTGCCGGGCGATCACGGCGACGCGGTGTCGCCTGCGTTCACGCCGGACGGCAATACCGTCTATTTCATGCGTGGCACCGGCCAGGGGGCTTCGGTCATGTCCTCGCACCGGGTCCATGGGCAGTGGTCGACGCCGGTGGTCGCGCCGTTCTCCGGCCACTGGCGTGATGGTGATCCGAGCATGGCGCCGGACGGCTCCTTCCTCGTGTTCGCGTCGAACCGGCCGGCAACCAGGGACGGCCAACCCATCGACGCGGTGCGCAACGGCAAGGTGTTCAAGGGCCAGGGCATGAACCTATGGCGCGTGGAGCGCAAGGGCGATGGCTGGAGCGAGCCGGTGCGTCTTCCCGACCTGGTGAACACCTGCAACAGCACCTTTGCGCCGAGCATCGCCCAGGATGGCAGCGTTTATTACATCGGCTGCGCACCCGATGGCGTGCTGCGGCCGCTTCGCGCCGCCTATGAAAACGGCGGCTACAAGGCGCCCTATGTGGTGGCCGTGGGCGACAAGCAGGCGCAGATCCGCGACGTCGCCATCGCGCCGGACCGCTCCTTCATGGTCTTCAGCATCAAGGTCGATCCCAAGCAGCCCTATCGGTTGGCGATCGCCTTCCACACGGCGCAGAACTGGAGCACACCGGAAGACCTCGGCGACGCCGTGAACGGCGGTACGCACAGCATGGGCTCGCAACTGGGATGCGACCACCGCACGCTGTATTACTCCAGCGACCGCAGCCTGCCGGCGCAGGATGCGAAGGGCAGCGACACGGACGACCACATCTGGCGCATTTCGCTGACGCCATGGCTCGAGGCGCACGGCCAGGCCGAACCCGCGACGCCGCCGAGCTGCACGACAGGATGAGCCTGGGGGCACGCCTTCAGGCACTGTCATTGCGCCGGCTGCCATTCCACACTGCCGTGGTTCGCAGCAGCGATCGGTGCCGGGGAGGCTCCACGTGTCCAAGCTGATGACCTTGCCACGCTTGAAGACCCAGGGCCTGGTCCTGGCGTTCTGGACCCTGCTGGCCGCCTCCTACACCGTCAGCGCGATCCTTTCCTCGATCAGCGAGGGCATGGCGGTGGTCTGGTATCGCCCGCTGGCGTGGAACTTCACCAACTTCTACCTGTGGATGCTGCTGACGCCGCTGGTGGCCGCGCTGGGCCGACGTACCGCCGGCTACGGCTGGGGTCGCTTCTTCGCCGTGCATCTGCCGGCGAGCATGGTGATGGCGGCGCTGCAGGTGCTGGTGATGCAGGCCATCTATTGGCAACTGTGTGGACCGCCATTGTCGGAGCCCAAGCTGACGCTGGGCGCGTTCATGCGCATGCAGTTCGCCTACAACTTCCACCTCGCCTGGGTGACGTACGGAGTGCTGCTGGTGGTGCTGCGCGCCATCGATTCGCAGCGGCGCCTGCGCGACGAGCGCCTGCGCAGTTCGCAGCTGGAAACACAGCTGGTGCAATCGCAATTGCAGACGCTGCGCGTGCAACTGCAGCCGCATTTCCTGTTCAACACGCTCAATGCCATTTCCGCGCTGGCGCTGGCCGATCCCGTGCAGGCGCGGCTGATGATCGCGCGGCTCAGCGACTTCCTGCGACTCACGCTGGAAGAGCGCCACGCGCAGCAGGTGCCGCTGTCGCGCGAGATGGAAATCCTGCAGTGCTACCTCGGCATCCAGCAGGTGCGCTTCCAAGACCGCCTGACCACGCACCTGGATGTGGCGACCAATACGGTGCACGCGCTGGTACCCAACATGATCCTGCAGCCGCTGGTGGAGAACGCGCTGCGCCATGGCCTGCTCGACAAGACCGAGCGTGGCACGCTGCATATCGTGACCCGGCGCGATGGCGATTCGCTGCTGCTGCGCGTCGATGACGATGGCATCGGCCTGCCGCCCGAAGGCCCGCGCGACGGCCTGGGCCTGGGCAATACGCGCACGCGCCTGGACATGCTGTTCGGCAGCGACGCCACGCTGGAACTGCAGCGCCGCGACCTGGGCGGAACCCGCGTGGAAATGCGCTTTCCCTACCGCGAGCGTGCGGCATGAGCACGCCGCCCATCCGCACGCTGCTGGTCGACGACGAAGTGCTGGCGCGCCTCGCTATCCGGCAGGCGCTGGCATCGCACCCGGACGTGGAGATCGTCGGCGAATGCGGCAACGCGATCGAGGCACAGCAGGCGATACGGGCGCTCGATCCCGATCTGCTGTTCCTCGATATCCGCATGCCCGGCATGGATGGCTTCAAGCTGCTGCACGGCCTGAAACGCGATACCGCGCCGATGGTGGTGTTCGCCACCGCGTTTGGTCAGCACGCGCTGCGGGCATTCGACGCCGACGCGCTGGACTATGTGCTCAAGCCGATCGACCAGGAACGCTTCGACCAGGCCATGACGCGCGTGCGCCGGCACTGGCAGGGCATGCACACCGCGTCGGCCGCACCCCGTGCGGCGGCGCCGCCGCCCAGCCCCTATCTGCAGCGCCTCAGCGTGCAGCATGGCGAACATATCCGCGTGATTCCGGTGGACGACATCGACTGGCTGCGCGCCGACGGCAACTACGTGCATATCCGTGCGGGCGCGGCGAGTTATTTGCACCGCGAGTCGCTGCGGCAGCTGCTCGCGTCGCTCGATCCCTCGCGCTTCCTGCGTATTCACCGCGGCATCGTGGTGAACGTGGAACGCATCCGCGAAGTGCATCCTCTGTTCCAGGGCAGCGCGGAAGTGGTGTTGCGCGATGGCACGCGGCTCAACCTCAGCCGCCGCTTCCGCATGCAGGCGCGGCGCGCACTCGGCATGGCGTGAACCGTCCGTGGCGGGCGGGCGACCGCTCGTCACCGCCAGCCAACCGCCCGACACGCAGCCGCTGCGCCCCATGCAAGCGTCGCGGATGCTTGGCGCACACTCCACGCCACGCATAGGAAGCCTCCATGTCACGCAAGCCGCTCGCCCTCTCGCTCTCCATTGCCATGGCCGTTTCCGCGCTCGGCACCGCACGCGCCGGTGAACTCGTGGGGCCGGGGGTGATTTCCACCGGCCTGCAGGAAACTTCCGCGGCGGTCAGTCCGGACGGCCATACGCTTTATTTCATGCGCTCGGATTTCGCCGAGAAGGACGACACCATCCTCGTCTCACATCAGCGCAATGGGCATTGGTCGACGCCCGAGGTGGTGCCGTTCTCAGGGCAGTGGCACGACTCCGAACCCGCCATGTCGCCCGACGGCAAGCGGATCTACTTTGTCTCCAACCGGCCGCCGCATGATGGCGACGCTCCCGTCACCGCTGAAATGAACGGGCAGCGTTTTGCTGGCAGCCATCTCTGGTACGTGGAGCAGCAGGCCGATGGGCGCTGGGGCCAGCCGGTGCACGTGGATGGCGCTCACAACGATGGCGCAATGATCTACAACCCGTCGGTGGCAGCCAACGGCGATGTCTATTTCTCGGCGCATCGCGCGGATTCGGGCAAGCTCTACCAGATCTATGTCGCGCGGCGCACGGACAAGGGCTATGCCGCGCCGGAGCGCGTCGATCTGGGTGACATCGACCACAACCGCATGGACCCGGGTGTCGATCCGCAGCAGCGATTCATCGTGTATGCCGGCAACGAGGGCGATTCGCTCGGCAGCGCGGATCTCTACATCGCTTTCCGCGATACGAACGGCCACTGGAGCAAGCCCGTTCACCTGGGTGGCGACGTGAACAGCCCGTCACTTGAAAACGCGCCTTCGCTCGGCCCGCACTTCGGCGAACTGTACGTGTCCAGCAGCCGCCAGGAAGAGGTTCACTTCCCCAAGAAGGCGGACACCATCAGCTCACTGCAGGCCCGCCTGCAGGCGCCGCTCAACGGTTCACGCAATCTCTGGTTGTTCGACATCAGCGATTTGCTGAAGGCGCATGGCATCGATCATTGATGGCGACGATCTCGCGCCATCAATGACCGATGAACCACGCCGCCACGGCCTGTCGCACGCGGGCCACGCCTTGTGGATCGGATGCCCATTGGTGGGGCACGCCTGACAGTCGGCTGAACTGGAGCCGCTGTGCCTGATCGCGGTACAGCGGCTTCAGCCCTTCGTCGAGATCGGCCAGCGCATGCGCATCGATAACCGAGTCGTCGGCGCCTTGAAGGAACAGCAGCGCCGGCGCCGGCGTGCCGTGCGCGATGTCGCCCGCGTGTTTGACGGCATCGGTTTGCAGCGCCAACTCGCGCGAGGCAGGCGACCACGCGTAAGCATGCCCCGTTGCCTGCTCGAACGCCTGCACCGACGTCGTCAGCCCGGTGGACGGGTTGATGAGCACAGCCGCATCAACCGTCACCTGATGTCGTGACATCGCATAGAGCGCCGCCGCACCACCAGCCGAGAAACCGACCAGCCCAATCGGCTGGTGCAATTGCAGGCAGCCTTGCTGCTCCAGTGCACGTGCAACGCGAGGAAGTTCATCGCCCGCACCCACCACCACCGGCTTGAAGACCTGCAGACCCATATCCTGCGCCTGCCGTTGCGCCAGCTCCTTCATGCCGCCGGGCAAGGCGCGCGCGCCGAACAGCGGCAAGCCGAGATACACCTTCACGGCGGGCACGTCATCGAGCGGCAGGGCATCCATCATCGCCGCCTCGCTGGCGGGCGGCCCAAAGCCATGCCAGAGAACGATCGGCGGCCGGCTTATGTGTTGGGGCACGCGGACAATGGCGGGAACGCCGTCGAGTGTCGTTCGGCGAACCTCGGCGCTGGTCGTGTGCGAAGGCACGCAGAGCGCCGCTTCAACGCTGGCGCGCACCGGAGTCGGCGAAGCGATGAGCCATCCGAACATCACGCACGGAAACGCCGTGAGGCGACCGAGTGAGCAAATCAGGGACGTCATGGCACGGGACGCGACGCGCATCGGAATCACCTGTCATCGGCAAGGCGCCGACGCTACAGGAGCTTTCGGTACACCACAAATCCCGATTTGTCCGCGACCTTGTCGTACAGCCGCATGGCCGTGACGTTGGTTTCGTGCGTCTGCCAGTACACGCGCGGCGAACCGGCCTGCTGCGCGCGTTCGTACACCGCTTCGATCAACGCGCGACCCACGCCCAGGCCACGCGCGGCCTCCACGGTGAACAGGTCCTGCAGATAGCAACTGTTGTCGACGCTGGTGGTACTTCGATGGAACAGGTAATGCGCGAGACCCAGCATTTGCCCGTCCCGCTCGGCGACCAGTGCGTGCACGGGCTCGTCGGCATCGAAGAAGCGCGCCCAGGTGGTATGCGTAATGGCCTCCGGCAAGGCCGTCTCGCCACTGCGGCCGTAGAAGGCGTTATAGCCGTCCCACAACGGTTTCCATGCGTCGAAATCGCCGACGGCGATATCCCGCACCACCACCGGCGCCATCAGCGCTGCACCATTCGCGCGAACCAGGCCCAGCCGCGCACGCGCTCGGCCACCAGCTTGGCGCTGGTCAGCATCGGCACCGCCAGCAGCGCGCCCGGAATGCCCCACAACCAGCCCCAGATCAACAACCACAGCAGGATGGCGATCGGGCTCAGCCGCATGCGGTGTCCCTGGATCAGCGGCGTGACCACGTTGCCTTCGAGCGCGGTGATACCTGCGAACGTCAGTGCGGGAAGCAAGGCGGCGCCGGCGTCGTTGAAGTTCAGCAGGCCCACGATGGCGAGCACCGTCGTGGTGGTGATCGCGCCCACGTAGGGAATGTAGTTGGCCAGCATCGCCACCGTGCCCCACAGCAGCGGGTCGGGCATGTGGTAAAGCCACAGCATGCCGGCCGTGATCGCGCCCAGGCCCATGTTGATGAGTGTTGCGGTAAGGATGTAGCGCGAGACTTCGTACTGGATGCTGCGCACGATCGACACCGCGTGCCGCTTGTAGCCGAAGCTCGGCGACGCCTCCACCAGCCGCCGCAGCATCACGTCGCCATAGACGAGGAAGAAGAACACCAGCAGCACCACGGTCAGCACGCCTGCCAGCACTTTCGGCGTGGTGGCGACGACATCCCAGGCGCTGATGGACAGCGGCGGCGGTTGCTGCACCACCTGGCTGCGTACCTGTCCCGACAGGCTCTGCGTCGCGCGGTTCGCCGCTTCGAACGGCTGCGTGAAGGTGCGCAGCTTGGGTACGAAGCTGCGGATCGCGGTCGGCGCCTCGTGGAACCAGCCCATGGCAGGCTGCGCCAGCATGCCCACGCCTGCGCTGATGCCGGTGATCAGGCCGATCATCAGCACGCTCGCGCCCAGCCAGCGCGGGATGTGCCACTGCGCGCCGCGCGCCACGATGGGGTTGAGCGCCAGCCCGATGAACGAAGCCAGCACGAGCGGTATCAGCAGCTGCTTGGTCAGCGTGACGGTATAGAGCAGCGCCAGCATGACGAAGATGTTGAGCACGATGCGGATGCCGCGAAGGTGGCGTCGCGCGCTCTGCGTACGTATCACGCGCATCACGTCCTGGCGCGGCTGGCGAGGAGGCACCATGGCCTCCACCGCGACGGTTCGCACCTCACCCTCGGCAGGAGGAGGCGTGGAAGGAGGGTCGACGACGTTCATGAGAGGTCGAAGCTGTCCTGCGCGAATTCGGCCAGCAGGCGTGCGCCCTGGCCTACCAGCTCGGCCGCGGTGCCACTGAGCAAGGCACCCAGGCCCGGCACGCGCAACGGATGCACATTGAGCTGCCCCAGCACGAAGCCCGCGCCGGCCGCCGCGCCCACTGTGGTCAGCGGATAACGCTCGCCGCGCGCCAGCAAGGCACGCGCCGGCACCGCCAGTTCGTGGCGCGCCAGTTGCGCACGTGCTTGCGCAGTCTGCACGGCCTGCAGCTGCTTGAAGAGGCTCATGGCACATCCTCCGGGCGGGATTCACCCTGCGGATCGGGACGATGCAGGACCTCGCGCATCATCGCATTCCACTCGCCGCGCGTCGCGGGCAGGGTCATCCAGTGCATGCAGCGACGGAACAGCGCGATGGCGCCCGCCAGGAAAGCCAGCTCCAGCAGCGCCAGCACGGCCAGCGCCCATGTCCACGAACCGAACCATTGGGCCAGCAGCCAGCCGGCCAGGCCAAGCAGGGTCAGGCCCAGGCCAACGGCAGCCACCATGGCGACCAGCGCGGCAGCCAGCAACCAGTGCACGGCGCTGCGCGCGAGGCCCAGTTCCGCCGCCAGCAGCCGCAGCTGGGCGCCGAACAGGCTGTGGAGGGCACGGCCGAGCCGTCCCAGATCGTCCAACAGGCCGGGCGGCGGAGGCGGTGCCGGTGTTTCGTGGGGTGCCCCCGCGTTGCTACCGCTGTCGGTCTGATCCATCCGTTGCCCTCGTCGCGTCAGCGACGAAGTATGCGGCCAAGCAGCCAGCCGGCGCCAAGCGCGATGGCAACGGACTGCACGGGCTTCTCACGGACGTAGTCGCGTGCGCGATCCAGCCATTCGTCGGCGCGGTCGATGGCGTCGTCATAGGCCTCGCGTCCGCGTTGGCGATATTCGTCGGCCTTCTCGGTCGCGCGCGTGGCGGCGCCGGCGGCCTTGTCGGTGGCGCGATGCAGGGACTCTTCCACGTGGTCCGCAGCGCGCTCGACGGCTTCCTTGGTATTCGTCACGGCGCTGGAAGTGGCCTGCTTGATGCGTTCGGCGCGATCTTCGATGCGCTCGGCAGCCGTACTTCCCATGTCCTCTGGCGCCTGGACCTGCTTGTTCATGACGTTCTCCGGTGAGCGTTAGCGATATGGCCGGACTAGCGGGCGCGTATCGGGGCTTGCAGGCCCCGACACGCCTCTCGATCAGCTAGCGCGGCGAAAGAAGGCAATGACGGCAAGGATCAAAAAGACGATGAACAGGATCTTGGCAATACCGGCAGCGGTGCCGGCGATACCCGTGAAGCCGAACAAGGCCGCGATGATGGCGATGACCAGAAATACCAAGGCGTAATGCAGCATGGGGCTTTCCTCTCGACGGGGCAGTGCTTCGCCCCGTGTCATTCATCCACAGCGCATGCCTTGTGCGCGTGAAAATCCTGCCTCGCCCGCGACATGTTGGGTTCTGTTCACGCTTTTTCAGGCGAGTGCGGGGTTGAGCGTATACGTGCCCATCAACTCCGCTTCCGCCAGCACATGGCCGTCCATTGCGGCCCTGAGTTCGGCCACGGTGAAGCCGTCGGCGAGCTTCAGGTGCTCCACGTCCAGCGCGTACAGGCGGAAGTGGTAATGATGGATCAGCGAATCGTTCCACGGCGGGCACGGACCGTCATAGCCCAGGTATTCGCCCTTCATGTCCGCATCGCCGGCAAACCAGCCGGTGTAGTCGTTGAGGCCCTGCACGCTGCCCGGCGGGCCATACGGCGCACGCTTGCCGTGCGCCACGATGCCGTCGCTGCACGCACCTTCGGCCAGTTCGCCGCATTCCACGGGGATGTTCGCCATCAGCCAGTGCACGAATTCCACGCGCGGCAGATCGGCCGGCACGGTGCGGCCTTCCTTGTTGACGTCATCGGGCTTGCTCGGCACGTCGAAGTCGATGCACATGAGCACGAACGAACGCGTCGCCAGCGGTGCTTCCTTCCACGCCAGGTGCGGACTCAGGTTGTCCGAGAGCGCCACCGGCTGCCCGATCTTGCAGAAGGCGTTGGCCGGCGGAACCGGTTGACCGTGGGTGAAATTGTCGCTGCGCAGTTGCACGATGGTTCTCCTGCAGAAGTCTCTGAGTGGCGCGCCGCATCGTAGCGGACGCGGCCTTGTATCAGGGCTGGTAGGTCACGCGGTACACGGCCCCGGCGAGATCGTCGCTCACCAGCAGACTGCCGTCCGGCAGCGGCTGCACGTCGGCGGGTCGGCCCCAGGCTGTTTCGTTCTGCGCGAAGCCTTCGATCAAGGGCTCATAGGAGACGACCTTGTCGCCATTGAGGCGCACCGTCATCACGCGGTAGCCCGACTTCTTCGTGCGGTTCCACGAGCCGTGCTCGGCGATGATGATGGCGCCCTTGTAGGCGGCCGGGAACTGCTTGCCTTCATAGAAGCGCAGTCCCAGCGACGCCACGTGCGCACCCAGCTTGAGCACCGGCGGCGTGTAGTTCTTGCAGTTCTTGCCCTTGCCGAATTCGGGGTCGAGCGTGTCGCCCTGGTGGCAATACGGATAACCGAAATGCTCACCGACGCGCGTGAGACGGTTGAGCTCGTCGCTGGGCAGCTCGTCACCGAGCAGGTCGCGTCCGTTGTCGGAGAACCACATGTGCTTCGTGCCCGGCTGCCAATCGAAGCCGACCGTATTGCGAATGCCGTAGGCGACGTCTTCCAGGCCGCTGCCGTCGGCGTTCATGCGCGTGATCTTGGCGTAGTCCTTGCCCTTGTCGCAGATGTTGCACGGCGCGCCGATCGGCACGTAGAGCTTGCCGTCGGGGCCAAACGCGATGAACTTCCAGCCGTGGTGCGTCTCGGTCGGGAACTTGTCGTAGATGACCTCCGGCTTCGGCGGATCATCCAGATGGTTCTCGATATCGCGCAGCACATAGATCTTGCTCACGGCCGAGATATAGAGATCGCCATTGCGGAACGCGACACCCACCGGCAACTGCAGACCGCTGGCGACCACGCGCACCTTGTCGGCACGGCCGCTGCCCGTGCTGTCGGTCAGCGCGTAGACCTTGCCGGCGTTGTTGGAGCCCACGAACACGGTGCCCTTCGCACCCAGGGTGATTTCCCGCGCATTAGCCACATCGTCGGAGTAGACGGCGATATGAAAGCCCTTGGGCAGCGTGAGCTTGTCCAGCTGCGGCGCCGCGCTGGCCGTGTGGACGGCCAGCAGGCCAAACAGTGCGAACATCCAGCGACGCATGAGCAAGCCTCCGATGACGGGAAGCCTGAAGCGTAGCGCGACCGCCGCCTGCCTTCCACGACCGAAAGGTTTCAATGCTTCGCAAAGACTTGTTGCCGATCGCGTGGCGCAACGCGTCCGCCACGCAGGTACTTGACTAAGGCACGTCAGGCAACGAGTAGGCCAGCTCGTAATGATGCGCGCCGTCGGCGATGCGAATGGTCAGCGCGCCGGCGATGCCGCTGAGTCCGTCGGTGCCCGAATCGGGCACGATGGTGATCGCCAGCTGCGGCGTGCCACGGTTCATGACGCCGTTGTGCTGCAGCGCAAAGCTGCCTTCGCGGCCATGCAGCGTCGCCTGCACGCGTTCCATTGCCACATAGCCGGCGGAGCCGTCGATGGCCGTGCCCACGGCGAGCATCTGGCCGCGGCCCACGCCCTCCATGTCGCCCTTGAAGTGCTTCTCGATCGCCATGCGGCCGACGGTGGGATCGCCCACGCCCTCCGCAAACGACTGCGGCGTGATCTTCACCTCGAAGGTGCCTTTGGCGTGCATGCCCATATCCATTCTCCCTCATGGAAAATTCTTCGCGGCTGCAGGCGACAAGCACATGCCATCAGCACACGGGTTGGATCAACGGCGCCGGGGCGCCCGCCGACGCGCGATACTACGACGCGATCGCGTTGAAACGTGCGGCAATGTACTCATCCGTGAAGCTGGTCATGTCCCAGCCGCGAATGAAGCCGCAATGGCCGCCGTACGTAGAGATGTCCAGTTCCACGTTGGCCGGGAGGTCCAGCTTCTCGAACGCGTCCACGGGAATCACGGGATCATCGCGCGCCGTGAGGATCGTCGCCGGCACATGCAGGTCGGCCAATGCACGACCAGCCACCGAATAGCCGTCCAGATAGGCTTCCAGCGATCCGAAGTCGGTGTGCCGCGCCACCAGCGAGGCGGTCAGGCCGCGCAGGTTCTGCTTGAGCTCCGACAGTTCGAAGTACTGCTGCTGCGGAAACGCCGCCTGCTTGGCCTGCAGCGAGCGGCGCCACTTGTGCATGAAGTACGCCTGATAGAACCACGGCGCGGTGGCCTCCAGCGAAAACAGGCCTTCGCTGGGATCGATGATCGGGCACACCGCGAGCGCATAGCTCAACGGCAGGCCCGCGGACGGCGCACGCAACGCGGCGCGCAAGGCGAAATTGCCGCCCAGCGAGAAACCCGCCAGCGCCATCGGCCGATGCGGATAGCGCTGCGCGATGTCGCACAACGCATGCACCACCTCGTCGATGCGGCACGAGTGGAACAGCGCCTCGTTGAGATGATGGCTGTCGCCGTGGTCGCGGAAATTGAGGCGGAAGACGTCCCAGCCGTCAGCCAGCAGGCGGCTGCCCGTCTGCAGTACGTAGGTCGAATCGACACTGCCTTCCCAGCCGTGGAACAGCACGGCAAGGCCACGCGCTTGCGGCTTCGCTTTCTGCGCGGTGTACGCACCGGTGAGTCGCACACCATCGCCACCGTCCACCATGACCGGTTCGGCGCCATCGAGCACGACCTGCGCCGCCTTGGGCAGCAGCACGCGCCGCACGCCGCTGGAGGACAACATGGTCTGGATGTGGCCGCTGCGAAGCGGCCACGGCGGCAGGAAATCCTTTCCTTTCGGCGGTGTCATGCGCGGCTGTCGTGATTTGGCTGGTCTTCCAGCGCCTGGGCAATGCGTTCACGCGACAGCTCCGCCATGCGACGTCGCGCATCAGGCGTGGATGGCACGGGTTCGAGGAAATGCACTTCCGCATCAAGTGGCGCTTCGCCGAGCAGGCGCAGGAAGTTCTGCATGAAGTTTTCGTGCTCGCGGAAACCGGCATCGACCACCCGGCGGCCATCGCGGGCAAAACGCAAAGCCACCGGCTGCACCGGAACCTCGGCATCGAGCGCCGCCTGGAAGATGCGTGCATGGAACACGCGCAGCACGCCGTTATGGCCGGTGCCACCTTCGGGAAACACCGCGACCGAACGCCCGCCGCGCAGACGCTCCACCATCACCTGCATCACCGCCGCCAGCGAATGATTGCTGCCACGGCGATGGAAGATCGTGCCGCCCGCCGACGCCAGCCAGCCGACCAGCGGCCAGCTCGCGATCTCGGCCTTGGCCACGAAGCAGGCCGCGCGCTGGCTGTGCAGCAGCTCGATGTCGATCCAGGAGGTGTGGTTGGCGACGAACAGCACCGGGTCCGCCAGCGGATTGCCCACGCGCACCGAGCGCAGGCCGAACACGCGCAGCAGCGCGGTGGACCACCAGCGGATCATGCGGTGCGTGAACGGTTCGCGGCCATCCTTCATCACCGCGTCGCGATTCCAGGTGAGCACCAGCGCGCACAGCAGGATGCCCAGCACGATGTGCAGCAGCAGGAGCGGTACGCGCCAGGCGTAACGCAGGGGTCGCATCAGGTCTCGGGCCGGGGCGGAAACGGTGTGGGTACTCATCAGTCCAGTTAGTTTAGCGTTAGTCGGGGCGATCCTGTGCCCCTGCGCCCACCCGTCAGCGTTCTACAGGATTCAGCGGTAAAGCCGCCGACCGCTTCACGGTACGCAGGACAAAGCTGGAGTTGACGTCGGCGACGCCCGCGGCGTTCAACAGGCGGTCGAGCAGGAACCTCGAAAAATCCTGGAGGTCGGCCACGAAGACATGCAGCAGGTAGTCCATGTCGCCGGTGAGCGCATAACACGCCACCACCTCGTCCCAGCCGTTGACCAGTTCCACGAAGCGCTCCACGGCCGCGCTTTCGTGTTTGGTGAGCTGCACTCGCACGAAGGCCTCCAGCCCGAGCCCCACCGCCTGAGGATCCACCTGGGCGGTGTAACCGGTCAGGATGCCGTCCGACTCCAGCCGCTGCACGCGTCGCAGGCAGGCCGAGGGCGACAGGCTGACTTTGTCGGCCAGCTCGGCGTTGGTGATCCTGCCGTCGCGCTGGAGCACGGCGAGAATGCGCAGGTCGGTGCGGTCCAAGGTCGGCATGGCAATAAATGCCCGGCTATCGCGGTAACTGAGCAATATTATTGCCTGTAGAGACCGCCACAGTGCAATAAAACAATCTTCGTGCGCGGCATCAGCCCTATGCTGAAGGCCACCCTCTTGTCCGGCCCCGCGCCAGGAACCCGCCATGAGCACCACACCTCGCCGCGTCGAACACCACCAGACCGACCGTGGCTACGTGCCCGTCTACGCCACCGGCGTGGTGGAACAGCCGTGGGCGGAGTACAGCCGGACGGACCATGAGGTGTGGGACACCCTGTACAAGCGCCAGCGCGAGCTGCTGCCCGGCCGTGCCTGCCAGGAGTTCCTGGACGGCGTCGAGCGCTTCGGACTCGGCGACGGCGGCATCCCGAAGTTCGCCGACCTCAACAAGGTGCTCGGCGAAACCACCGGCTGGGAACTGGTCGCGGTGGAGGGCCTGCTGCCCGACGAGGTGTTCTTCGACCACCTGGCCAACCGTCGCTTCCCGGTGAGCTGGTGGATACGCAAGCCTGACCAGCTGGACTACCTCAGCGAGCCGGATCTGTTCCACGACCTGTTCGGCCATGTGCCGCTGCTGCTCAATCCGGTGTTCGCCGACTACATGCAGGCCTACGGCCGCGGTGGCATGAAGGCCTTCGCCATCGGCCCCGAAGCACTGATGAACCTCACGCGCCTGTACTGGTACACGGTGGAGTTCGGCCTGATCAACACCAAGGACGGCATGCGCATCTACGGCGCCGGCATCGTCAGCTCGAAGGGGGAATCCATCTACTCGCTGGATTCGGCCTCGCCCAACCGCATCGGCTTCGGCCTGGAACGCGTGATGAGCACGCGCTACCGCATCGATACCTACCAGCAGACCTACTTCGTGATCGACAGCTTCGAGCAGCTGTTCGAAGCCACCCGCCCCGACTTCACGCCGATCTACGCCAAGCTGCGCGAAGAGATCCCGCATGCTGCCGGCGATGTGCTCGACAGCGACCGCGTATTCACGCGCGGCAATCGCGAAGGCTGGGCGACGAACGCCGATACGTGAGTGCGCCTAAGTCTTCAACACGACAAGCCCGCCAACCGGCGGGCTTTTTCTTTTCTGCATACCGCTTGGCATGCGTCCGTATGCCCTAGTCGCGCTTGATTTAAGTCAAAAGCGCACAACGAAATTCTCACGAGCATGGACGCGTTCGAAACGAAACCAACACGGATGAGCCCCATGAAAGTTCTGCTTCCCCTCGTCATCGCCGCGACTCTCGGCGCCATCGCCGCCCCCGCCGCCCATGCCGACAGCAACGACAACTGGGTCGTGCGCTTTGGTGCACACGCGGTCGATCCCAAGAGCAACAACGGCACGCTTGCCGGCGCGCGCTCGTCGGTCAGCACCAGCGTGCGTCCCACCGGCAGCATCGAATACATGATCACGCCCAACCTCGGCGTGGATCTGCTGGCCGCCTGGCCGTTTCAGCACGACGTGAAGCTCTCGGGCGTGGGCAAGGTCGCACAGACCAAGCAGCTACCGCCGACGCTGGGCCTCAACTATCACTTCCTGCCCGACAGCCAGGTGTCGCCGTTCGTGGGCGTGGGCGTCAACTACACCAATTTCTTCGACACCAAGGGCGCCGGTGCGCTCAAGGGTGCCAGCGTCAGCATCGACAACAGCTGGGGCGTGGCTGCGCATGCCGGCATCGACGTCAAGATCAACTCGAAGTGGATCTTCACCGCCGACCTGCGCTGGGTCGACATCGAGAGCGATGTGCACGTCAACGGCGCCAAGGTCGGCACCGCCAAGATCAATCCCATCGTGTACGGCGTGAGCCTCGGCTACCGCTTCTGATTTCCTTGGAAAGGACTTCCGGCAAGGATGCCGGGTGGGCCTCCCGTCATGGGAGGCCCTTTCTTTTGTGCACGCGTCAACCGCGCTTCCATTCGTCGACGGTGAGTACCTGGGCGATGCGCTTGCCGTCCCAGCGATACATCAGATGCTGTGCCTGCACGCAGGGCGCAACACGATCGGGATAGAACACCGCCACGCATTCGCCGCCGTGGTGGCGCACGCTGTCGTAGACGAGGCCATCCGATCCCTCGCTGCGCAGCCGGCGCGCGAGTGCAATGCCCGCGCCGTAATCGTCGGGGTCGTGTTCGGCTTTCCAGTCACCACGCAAGTCATGCAGCTTGGCGTGAATGCTGGTGCGATAGCAGCGCATCTCGATGTCGCACGGCGGCTCGGCGGTGGCCGCCAGAAAACGCTCGCGGTGATACACGGTTTCCTCCACCGCGGTGGCGATGCTGTGGCCCGCGTAGAACACGCCCCAGGTACCGTCGGAGAAGCGGCTGCCTTCGGGATTAAGGTGGGTGAACGCGGCCATGACCGGCGTGCTGCCGGGGCCGCTGATGCGGCGATCCTTCGGCACGAGTTGCAGCTCGCCCAGCTCGGTGCGCAGGCGAGGATTGGTCAGGGCTTCGATGGCAAACAGCGCGTCCAGGTCACGCGGCTCGGCGATGCGATCGAATACGCCGACCGGTGGGAAGCGGCTGGGAACGATGCGGTAAGCCTGGTTCCAGCGGATCCGTCGAAGGGGTGGAATGTCTGCCATGACGAGTGCTTCTCACGCGGTCTGCCAGAAGAAGAGAGTATGTCGAGCAGGCGTATCGCGGGCTGCGACGTAGGCCGCACGGTTATTTGCCGCAGGTGCAACCTGACTGCCAGTGCACACGAAGGCGCCCGTGATGACGGGCGACAGGCTGTTTTGCGTGGAGAGAGCGAACGTCCTCAGCCGCGCTGGGCGTCCAGATACTGGCGGACCACATAAAGGTCGGCGACGTTGCCCGACAACATGCGCTGCAGCGCCGACTGCCCGCCGAACAGCGGCGACTGGTTGGCACGATGGATCCAGCCATCGGCCTGCTGCGCGTCGGGAAAGAGGATCTGCAGATCCTTCCAGATGCCGAGCAAATAGCTGATGCGTTCGAGCGTATCGCGGCCCAGCGTGCCTTCCTGCAGGCGCTTCCACTTGTAGAAAGTGGATTCCGGCGGGTCGCCCAGGAGTCGACGCTGGTCGGCAATGCGCAGGTTCCAGCGTTCGGCAAGGCTGAAAAAGGCGCGCAGCGCCGGGCCACCCAGGTCGCCGGCGGGAATGCTTTCAGGCTGGAGATGAGCAGCCATGGCCTTACTCTCCCAGTGAAGTTCGACGCCATTCTACTTCACACGTGAATTTTTTGCCACTGGTGTGTTCCGTGTCACGTTCGGGTCTCTTGGCGGCCCGGCTCATCCGGCTGTGTGTAGGAGCGCGCCCGGTGGGCGACCGCTCCTGGGAGGTCTTCCCCGGTTGATGTGCCGCGACAACCCAATGCCGCGGCGCACACCGCAACGCCTCGGTCGCGCACTGGGTGCGCTCCTACAGTGGGGTGCGAGAGGCCATCGCGAGTGCCGGCCTCTCTCCACGGGATGACCTTGGAGTCGCCCGGAGGGGACCCGTGGAAACCAAGGCGTGGATGAGGCGGGCCTCAGGCCCTCTCCACCACGGCGCGTTGCAGTGCAGCCGTTGCTTACGAGCGCAGGAACAGGCGCGATGGGCTCATGGAGCCTTCGGCTTGGCGCAATCGCAGCCGAAGTCCGGTTCGGGGCCGCCGTCGGCGATGAAGCGGTCGATGCGCTTTTCCAGCACCGGCAGCGGCACCGAGCCGAGCTGCAGGATGGTGTCGTGGAAGTGGCGCACGTCGAACTTGGTGCCCAAGGCCTGTTCGGCCTTCTGGCGCAGTTCGAGCATCTTCAGATAACCCAGCTCGTAGGACAGCGCCTGGCCCGGCCAACTGATGTAGCGGTCGACTTCGTTGGCGATCTCGCGATCCGACAACGCGGTGTTTTGCGTCATGAAGTCGATTGCCTGCTGGCGCGTCCAGCCCAGGTGATGGATGCCGGTGTCGACGACGAGACGACAGGCGCGCCACATCTGGTAGGTGAGGTAGCCGAAGCGATCGTAGGGCGTCTTGTAGATGCCCATCTCGTTGCCGAGGTATTCCGAGTACAGGCCCCAGCCTTCGCCGAACGCGGAGATGTAGCCCTCGCGGCGGAATGCCGGCTGGCCCTTCTGCTCCGCCGCCAGCGCGAGCTGGAGCGAATGGCCGGGCGCCGATTCATGCAGGGTCAGCGCGGGCATGTTGTAGAGCGGGCGCGACGGCAGGTCGTAGGTGTTAACCAGATAGCTGCCGGCGCCACCGCGGCCCGAGGTGTAGTACGGCGCGATATCGGCCGGCACCGGCACGATGGCGAAGCGCTGGCGCGGCAGGCGGCCGAATTCCTTGCCCAGCTGCGCGTCCACCTGCTTGGCCACCCAGGCGGTGCGCATCAGCAGTTCGTCGGGCGTCTTGGCATAGAACTGCGGATCGGTGCGCAGGAAGTGCAGGAATTCGGCGAAGCTTCCCTTGAAGCCCGTCTCCTGCATGGTCTTGACCATCTCGGCGTGGATCTTCGCCACCTGGTCCGTGCCCACCTTGTGGATGGTGTCCGGATCGAGATCAAGCGTGGTGTATTCGATGATCTGCTGGCGATACCACGCCTTGCCGTCGGGCATGGCTTCGGCGGCGAGCGTCGTGCGCGCCTTGGGCACGTACTCGTTGCGGAAGAAGGTGAGCAGGGTGCCGTAGGCCGGGATCACCTTGCTGCTGATCGCCTGCTTGGCCTCGTCCTGCAGCTTCGCCGCGTCGGCCGGTGCGATCGAGGTCGGCATCTTCTCGAATGGCTTGTAGAAGCTGCTCTTGGTCGGGTCCTTCAGTTCCGCCACCGAGGCGATCGACACGTCGCGGCCGTTGAGCACTTCGCGCGGCACGCTGAAGCCGCGCGCGAGGCCGTCGCGCATGTTGTCGATCTGCTGGTTGAAGTACGACGGCACCTGGCCCAGGCGCTCGATGTAGCGCTTGTAGTCCTGCTCGGTGCGCAGGTTGTCGCCTTCAAGCACATAGCCGAGGTCGCTCCAGAACGCCGAGTCACTGTTGAATGGCATCTGCCACTGCTTGAACGTCTGCACGGCAAGCAGATTCTGGATCTGCGCGCGGTAGATCGCGTAGTTGACCTGGTCCTCCGGCGACAGCTGCTTCACGTCGACGCCGTCGAGATCCTTCAGCACCTTCTGCCAGTAGTCCTGGCGCTTCTGCTGGCTGGCGGCATCCACGTTGTCGAGCCGCCCGCCGTTGGGGGTGGCCTCGCCCGAGGAAGCAATACCGGCCTGGCTGTTGCGCCAGGTCCATTCGGTGTCATAGATCTGCTTGAAGCGGGCGGCAGCGTCCTGGGCGGCCCAGGCGGGCGCGGCGACGGCGAGGGCGGCCGCAGCCAGCCAGGTCATGCGAATGGATGGGGTCACTACGAATTTCCCTTGTCCGAAAAAGAAGTGGGCGTTGGCGCCAGCACGGCATCCTCTACGCTCCAGTCTTCCAGCGCCTGTGGCGGAAGCTGGGGTAGCGCCATGCGCATCAGCGCGTCGCGGGCCTCGTCCTTCAATCGTGCCACGCGCAGTTCGATGCCACGAGCGTCCAGCCAAGCGGCGAAGTCCCCCAGCGACTCGAGCACGGTGCCATCCAGGTCGGGCGACTCTTCCAGGCTCAGCACGACCCGCCGAAGGCCCTGCTGCGCTTCGACGCGATGGCGCGCCTGCGCCAGCACGGCCTCTGCATTGGCGAAGAACAACGGCTCCTCCGGCCGGACGATCAGCATGCCGGCGGGCGGCACCGCGTCGGGATGCTGGGCGATATCCACGAAGTCATGCGTGTTGGCGAGACGGCCCAGCACGCACAGGCGAGGCGTCGCCAGTTGGCGCAGCAGCATCACCAGGCTGAAGGCGATGGCGAACAGCAGGCCGTTGAGGATGCCCAACGACAGCACCGCCAGCACGGCCGCCAGCGCCACCAGTCGATCGCGATGCCAGCGCAGGTAGGGCGCGAAAGTCGTCAAGCGCAGCGACTTGCTCACCGCGTGGATCACGATGGCGGCCAACACGGGCTGGGGAATGCGCTCGATCCAGCGCAGCGCGAACAGCACCAGCAGCAGCACCGTGGCGGCGGCCACGAGGCCGGACCAGCGCGAGCGCGCACCCGCCGTTTCGTTGGCGGACGTGGCCGAATAGCCGGCGCCGACCGGCATGCCATGCAACGCGCCCGAGACGACGTTGGCGATGCCCAACACGATGAGGTCGCGGTTCGGTTGAACCCTGTCGCCATGCTTGAGCGCGAAGCCGCGGATGGAGCTGTACGACTCCGCGTAGAGAATCAGCAGCAACGCCGCCGCCAGTTCCACGCTCGGCAACCACTGCCCGTTGTCCGGCCATGTGGGCCAGCCCAGCGCCTGGGCCAGATCGATCCGACCCGTGAGCTCGACGCCCTGCCCCGCCAGCCACCCCGATACCGCCACCCCCAGCACGATTACCGCGAGGCTCCCGGGCACGCGCCGCAGGCGCTCGCCGGCGAACAGCAGCAGCAACGCCATCATGCCCGTGCCCACCGAAGCCAGCTTCATCTGTGGCGACACGGTGGCCAGTTCGTACAGCAGCTTGGGTACGAAATCGCCGTGCAGGCCCGCCACGCCGAACAGGTGCGGCAGCTGCTTCAGCGCGATGACGCAGGCGAGCCCGAAGGTGTAGCCGCGCAATACCGGCCGTGCGATCAGGTGCGACAGACCACCCAGCCGCGCGGCGCCCGCAACGAGAAAACACACACCCGACAGCAGCACCAACGTGGCGCCGATAGCGGCGCGCGCGAGGTTGTCGCCACCGGCCAGCGCCAGCGTGCCCGCGGCCAGTACGGCGGCCGAAGAAGATGTAGCGGAGACAACGGCGTAGCGGCTGCGACCCAGCAGGCCGTAGACGGCCAGGCCCACGAACAGCGCGACCACGCCGGCCTGCGGCGGCAGGTTGGCAATGCCCGAATAAGCCACTGCTTCGGGCAGCAGGAGGCCGGCGATGGATAGGCCCGAGACGAGGTCCAGATGCCAGGAGGAGGCAACGTTGGGGTTCTCGGTCGCGGGCATCGTGGGCTCCGGCGCGGGTGGCGTGATGAGGGTAGCTGAAGCGGTGGGGTGGGTCTCTTTTCTGTTTGGGGAATGCGGATGCGGGTTCCGGTCATGAACAGCATGCGCTGCGATGGTTGTTCACGTCGGTACGTACGATTGCCGCTCCCTTGTGGGAGCGCACCCTGTGCGCGACAGCCCATCGATTTCACAGGTAGTGCGAGCGTCAGCTCCCTCTCCCTGCGGGAGAGGGCTGGGGAGAGGGTGCGGTTTTCGAATGATTTCCCATTTGAGGAAATGTTTGACCCTGGACCGTTACCTTCGGTTGCCACTCTGCGGCGAGGATGCCGCTTACGCAGCGGGCGTTTCGACGTCCTGCCGGCGACGCGAAGCTAGTCCCCGTGGGACTCCCGTCGGTCGCAGGCGAGCCAGTTTGCGATCACCAACAACCAACGCGCCAGACGTCTGTATCGAATGTCAAAACATGCGAACCGAGGCGAAAGGCAATCGCGCACTGGGTGCGCTTCTACAAGAAAAGCAGCGCGGCGGCGTAACTAATCAATGAGGCCGAAACGCGGAAAATGGAATGGAGCTAGCGTTTACCTCCGCGCAGACGCCAACACTACGCCTCAGCTCTCCATCCCTTCGTAATACCCCCGCATCGCCTGCAGATACGCCTCGAGGTTTCGCCCGTCCTCGCTGCCGAAGCGCTCGCCGGTAATGGTGCATCCACGTATGCGATCCGGACGGAAGTTGCGAAAGCCCACGCGCAAACGGCACCACGTGCCCAACGTCCACGCGCCACCCCAGAACGCAAGGCAAAGCGGCTCCACCTCGCGCATGCTCTCGCGACCCGCTTCGTCGGCATATTCCAGGCGCAGGACCTGGCTGTCGGTGATGGCGGCGTTGAGGCGGTCGATGAGCGCGGCAAAATCGGTCTTGGTCTGGTCGCGCCAAATCGGTGCGTAGATGCGCGTGCGAGTCGCGCGATCACGCAGCTCCGCGGGCAATACGGCCTCGATCTTCAGCAACGCCGCCTGCGCGCTTTCGGCCAGCTTCTGCCCGGCGAAGGCGCGCACGAAGCGCGTGCCAACCACCAGCGATTCGAGTTCGTCGGCGGTGAACATCAGCGGCGGGATGTCCGAACCCTTGCGCAAGAGATAACCGACGCCGGCTTCGCCTTCGATCGGTACCCCGGAAAGCTGGAGATCCGCCACGTCGCGATAGACGGTGCGCAGCGAGACACCGAGTGTGCCGGCGAGCTGGCGCGCCTGCAGCGCGGTACGGCGTCCGCGCAGGGCGTGGATGATGAGGAAGAGTCGGTCGGCGCGACGCATCCTTGCATGATGGACGAGCCGCCGGATCGGAACCAGCGCCGGGAGTCACGGTGGCGGAAAGTCATGCCGGCGATCCTGCTGCCGTCATCCACGCGCAAGGGAAAGCCTGGCGCCGTTGCCTGCGGAAACGAAACACGCCGGGCCTCCGCTCGCGCGGGAATGACACAGGGGCCTGCAGCGCACGACATTCAGGCCGCCTGCGCCGCCGCCAGCTCGGCATCCAGTGCCGTGGCCCGCTGTATCGCCGGGCGAGAGGCGATGCGTTCGATATACGCCGTGATCACCGGCAATTCCGGCACCAGCTTGAACAGCGTGGTCCAGCGCAGCGCGCTGCCCCACAGCACGTCGAGCGCGGTGAAGCGTTCGCCCAACATGTACGGCCCGCACTCGAGCTGTGCCACCAGCGTATTGAACATGGTGTCCCAGTCGCCGTAGGGACAGGTGGAAGCTTGCACGGGCTCCCGCTTCATCGCCCGATCCACCAGCGCAGGTTCGAAGCTCGAACCGTAGAACACCATCCAGCGCAGATACGGCCCACGCAACGGATCACCGATGGGCGGCGCCAGTCCCTTCTCCGGATACAAGTCGGCCAGGTACAGGTACACCGCCGGCTGCTCGGTGACGAGGCCGCCGTTGTGCCAGATGGCCGGTACCTTCCCCATCGGATTCACGTCCGTGTACGGCGCCTGGCGCTGCTCGTTGTGCTTGAAGTTGAGTACGTGCATGTCGTACTCGACGCCGAGCTCCTCGAGCAATGCGCGCGTGCCGCCGGAGCGGCTGTTGGGCGCGTGATAGAACGTGACGCGGGGCGTGGTCATGGCGGCAATCCCTCGTGGTGGATTACAGGTAGCTGGTCACCGCTGGCGTCTGGCGCCAGTTGTTGTCGCGGCCGTCGGCGTAGTGAACCGGTGCGGCGGCCCACTCTTCGTCGCTCACGTCGTCCAGGCAGGCCACGTTGATCGAGACGTACGCGCCGCCGATCTGTTCGATGTAACCACGATGGAAGGCGTGTACACCGCAATGCCGGCAGAACACGTTGTGCGCGCTGTGGGTGTTGAACTGGTAATCGGTAAGCGCGTCTTCGCCGCTGAGCAGGCGGAACGTCTCGGGCTTGGCCATCGCGCCCCAGAACCGCAGCTTGCGGCAGATGGAGCAATTGCAGCGTCCGGTGCCCGACGCCAGGTCCAATTCGGCTTCATAGCGCACGGCGCCGCAGTGGCAGCTGCCGTGGTAGACGCGGCTCATGACAACGCTCCGTGCAACGGTTTGCTGGCGATGACCTTGGGCATGCGTTCGGTCTTCACCTCGGTGCTGGGCGTTTGCTCGCGCTTGCCGGCAGCCGGTTGCTTCGTCGTGGCGGGCAAGGTGTATTGGCCATCCATCAGCAGGCCGCGCATATAGAGCGGGCGGTAGGCCATCAGGATCTTTCCGATCGGGAACGCCATGACATCCTCCTTTCGTCAGGCCGCCACGGCAGTGGCGGCATCACCTGCGCACCACGGCGGCGGCAGGGCGTGCTTGAACAGGCGGTACCAGTGCTCGCGGTCGCTGGGGTTGTAGAGGTCGAGCGTGCGAATCACTTCGCGCGCGAACTCCACGCTGCCGAGCTGGCTCGCGGTGATCGTGCCGCCGTCGCTGACGGCCAGCACGGTCGGATCGAACTGATCGGCGCCCGCATAACCAGGGACATGGGCGCCGATGTGGCCGGGCCAGCTGCCGGTATGACGGCAGGCATCCAGCAAACCGGCCCGGGCCAGCACCAGCACTCCGCTGTCGACGGCGGCCACCGGCGCGCCGGCCGCATGCACGCGGCGTGCAGCTTCCACCGCTTCGTCGCCGTGCCCGTGTTCCCACAGGTACCCGCCGGGCACGATCAGCATCGCCGCGCGCTGCAGGTCCAGCCGTTCCAGGGTCAACTCGGGCACCACGCGCATCCCGCCCATCGAGAGCACCGGCTGCAGAGAAAAACCCACCGTCTTCAATTGCCATTCGCCCGGACGGCGGATCTCGCAGAGCGCATGCGCCGCATGCCAGTCCGCAAAACCGTCGAACGCCAGGAAATACACCGTGTCGCGCATAAGACTCCCTCCTTCTGACGGCTGTCAGTGTGGGGACCCCCTGCTGCCAACGTGTTGTCAGTAGGAGAGGCACGCAGCCGACTGTGGAAGCGCACCCTGTGCGCGACTGGTGCGGTGGCATTGCGGCGGTGGTGTCCCTGGCGACAACCACCCTGCGAGGTAGTCCCTGGCATCGCGGTCGCGCACAGGGTGCGCTCCCACAAGAATGGGGTCTTAGGTCACTGGTTCACCCGAAAAGGTTTTCGCGACATGGAGATGAATGCACTGGTCATATTTTGAGCTGACAAGCGGGCGGTTCTCCCCGGACAATAGGCGTCCCTTCGCTTGCGGGTTTGTCATGAAGTCCATCTCGCTGATCCAGTTCCTGATCGAGGAACGGCGCGCCGGCCGCATCAATGCCGAGCTCTCCCTGCTGATCGAAGTCGTGGCCCGCGCCTGCAAGCGCATCGCGGTGGCCACCAACAAGGGCGCCCTCGGCGGCGTGCTGGGCGAGGCCGGCACCGGCAATATCCAGGGCGAGGCGCAGAAAAAGCTGGACGTGATCTCCAACGAGATCCTGCTCGAAGCGAACGCCTGGGGCGGCCAGCTCGCCGCCTGCGCGTCGGAGGAGATGGAAGATCCGCAGCCCATCCCCGACATGTATCCCAAGGGCAACCACCTGCTGCTGTTCGATCCGCTGGACGGCAGCTCCAACATCGACGTGAACATCTCGGTCGGCACCATCTTCTCGGTGCTGCGCTGCCCCGATGGCATCACCGAACCCAAGGCCGAGCACTTCCTGCAGGCCGGTACCACCCAGCTCGCCGCCGGCTACGTGGTGTATGGCCCGGCGACCGTGCTGGTGCTGACCTTCGGCCACGGCACGCACGAGTTCACGCTGGACCGCGAAGTGGGCAGCTTCGTCCTGAGCCGCCGCGACATCCGCATTCCGGAAGAGACGGCCGAATTCGCCATCAACATGTCGAACCAGCGCCACTGGGAAGTGCCGATGCAGCGCTACATCGGCGAGCTGCTGGCCGGCAAGGACGGCCCGCGTGCGAAGGATTTCAACATGCGCTGGGTGGCGTCGATGGTGGCCGACGTGCATCGCATCATCACGCGCGGCGGCGTGTTCTTCTATCCGCTGGACGCCAAGATCAAGTCCAAGGGCGGCAAGCTGCGCCTGATGTACGAAGCCAATCCGATGGCCTTCATCATCGAACAGGCGGGCGGCGCGGCCACCACCGGTCGCGAGCGCATCATGGACATCCAACCGAGCGGCCTGCACCAGCGCGTGCCGGTGTTCCTCGGTTCCAAGAACGAAGTGGAAGTGGCCACGCACTACCACATCGAGGCCGACGCGGCCGCCTGACCTTGCACGGGGGGCCCGCCCGTCTCCCCGGCTGGCGCATTTCTGAGCAGCGCCCAACAAGCGCCCTGCACCGACAGCACGCCGCCCTTCGGCGGCCTTACACTCGCGCGCCAGTGACCACCTCGTACAAGGCGGTCGCATTCAACCCACCGCGCCTCGAGCCATGTCCGCCATCCGCCGCTACCGCCCGCTTCTGCCCCTGCTCGCCAGCCTCGTACTGTGCGCCTGCTTCGGCGCCACCAAGCCCACGCCGCCACCGGCGCCGCTGGTGCCGCCGCCGGTGGTGAAGCTGCGTATCGGCCTGGCCCTCGGCGGCGGAGCGGCCAAGGGTTTCGCACACATTGGCGTGCTCAAGATGCTGGAAGCCAACGGCATCCGTCCGGACGTGGTCGCAGGCACCAGCGCGGGCAGCGTGGTGGGCGCGCTTTATGCCAGCGGCATGGATCCGTTCCAGCTGCAGGAGACGGCCTACGCGCTGGACCAGAGCAACCTGCGCGACGTGCGCCTGTTCTCCGGCGGCGTGGTGCAAGGCCAGAAGCTGCAGGACTACGTGAACCAGCAGGTGAAGAACCGCCCGCTGGACAGGCTCGCCGTGCCGTTCGCCGCCGTCGCGACCCAGCTGGAAACCGGCCAGCGCACCGTGTTCGTACGCGGCAACACCGGCCAGGCGGTACGCGCGTCCAGCAGCGTGCCAGGCGTGTTCGAACCGGTGGAAATCAACGGCAAGCACTACATCGACGGCGGCGTGGTCAGCCCGGTGCCTGTCGACGCCGCGCGCCAGCTCGGCGCGGACGTGGTCATTGCTGTGGATATCTCCAGCAAGGCCGACGGCACCAACCCGCAGGGCGTGTTCAATATCGTCGGGCAGTCCATCAGCATCATGGGCCAGAAGCTCGGCGAGCAGGAACTCGCCCGCGCGGACATCGTGATCCGCCCCAAGGTGAACCAGATCGGCGCGGCGGATTTCGAGCAGCGGAACCAGGCGATCATGGAAGGCGAACGCGCCGCGCTGGCCGCGATGCCGTCGATCAAGGCCAAGATCGCGGCCATACAGGCCTCACACCAACAGCAGGCCATCGCCGCGCACTAGCGCTGGAATGTGGGAGCGCACCCTGTGCGCGACAGCAGAGCCCACGCTTCCACACCGAAAAATCCTGCGCTTTCCCGAAGTGCCGGCGCGCGCCCGGAGCATGCACTCCTGCACATACACTCGGCTGCCACGTCCTGTTAGCGTTTACGCTTTCCTCCGCTACAGGCACATCCATGGCCCAGCCTGCCCGTCTTCTCCTGCCAGCACTCATCGCTGTGCTCGCGCCTTCCGCGTTCGCCGCGCCCGCATCGGTCGATCCCCGCATCGAGTCGTTGCTCACCGATCTCGGCAAGGTGCATTCGATCAGCGCCGTGCAGCTTTCTCCCGACGGCACGCAGCTCGCCTGGGTGGTGCGCACCGAGGGCAAGGACGGCGTCGAGGTCGCCAAGGCTGATGGCAGCGATGTGCGCCGCGTGAGTGACAACAAGCCCGGCAGCTGCAGCTCCGAGAACATCGCCTGGGCGCCGGATTCCCATCACCTCGCCTTCGTCTCCAACTGCGCCACCGGCGGCAAGCAGAAAGACCTCATGGTGGTCGACGTGACGGCCAAGGGCGCACCCAAGCGCCTGGCCGAGTTGCCCGGCGTGAGCGACGACCTCGTGTGGTCGCCCGACGGCAAATCGCTCGGCTTCCTCTACGTACCCAACGGCACGCGTCGCGCCAGCGCCGTCTATGCGGCCAAACCGGCCTCCGGCGAAATCGGCGTGGACGGCCTGGAAGTGCAGCGCGTGGCAACGGTAGATGCCGGCGGCGGCGCCGTGCGCCTGCTCACCGACGCCAACACCTATGCCTACGAATTCAGCTGGTCGCCGGATGGCAAGCGCATCGCCTACGTGGGCGCGCCGCCGCCGGGCGACAACAACTGGTGGGTGGCCAAGCTCTACGTGCAGGACACCAAGGCTGATGCCAAGGCGACCATGGTGCTCGATCCCACCACGGTGAAGGGTTCGCTGCACGGCCTGCAGATCGCGTTGCCGCGCTTCTCGCCAGATGGCCAGCGCATCGCCTTCATCGGCGGCCTGATGAGCGACCAGGGTTCGACGGGCGGCGACATCTACGCGGTGCCGTCGCGCGGCGGCGAACCGGTCAACCTCACGCCCGACACCAAGGTGACGCCGGTGTGGTTCACCTGGAGCACCAGCGGCAACATGCTGGTCTCGCAGGTGCGCAACGGCCAGAGCGAAGTAGCCGAGTACGGCGTCACCGGCAACAAGGCCGAGCAGAGCGTCACGCTGTTCACGCTGCCGGCGAGCATCCATGACGGCACCGCATCGATGGCGTTGTCGCTGTCGGCGAACCAGACCAAGGTAGCTTTCATCCAGAGTTCCTTCGAGACCGCGCCGGAAGTGCATGCCGGCGAACTCGGCAAGACGCCGCCGCCGGCCGTCACTCAGCTCAACGCCGGCCTCAAGCCCGCGTGGGGCAAGACCGAATCGGTGGAATGGGACAACGAAGGCCACCACGTGCAGGGCTGGCTGCTGCATCCGGCCAATTACGATCCGAAGAAGTCGTACCCGATGATCGTCACCGTGCACGGCGGTCCGTCAGCCGCGGTGATTCCGCGCTGGCCGGGCGTGGGCTTCGGCGGCGTGCCGTTCTCGGCGCTGGGCTACTTCGTGTTCATGCCCAACCCGCGCGGCAGCTTCGGCCAGGGTGAGGCGTATGTGCAGGCCAACCGCAAGGACTTCGGCCACGGCGACCTGCGCGACATCCTCGCGGGCATCGACACCATCGAGAAGAAGCTGCCGGTGGACGACAAGCGCCTCGGTCTCACCGGCTGGAGCTACGGCGGCTTCATGAGCATGTTCGTGCCGACGCAGACGCAGCGCTTCCGCGCGGTGGTTGCTGGCGCCGGCATCAGCAACTGGCAGAGTTACTACGGCCAGAACCTGATCGACCAGTGGATGGTGCCGTTCTTCGGTGCGTCGGTGTACGACGATCCGGCGGTGTATGCGAAGAGTTCGGCGATCAACTTCATCAAGCAGGTGAAGACGCCGACGCTGGTGGTGGTGGGCGATCGCGATGCGGAATGCCCGGCGCCGCAGTCGTTCGAGTACTGGCATGCACTGCGCGCGCAAGGCGTGCCGACCTCGCTGGTGGTGTATCCGAACGAAGGCCACCACTTCGTCGATCCGGATCATCAGCGCGATGTACTGCAGCGCGCGCTGATGTGGTTCGACAAGTATCTGCCGGCGAAGGGCTGAGCCTTACCTGCGCATGAAACACCACGAGCCGCCGATGGAAACATCGGCGGCTTTTTCTTGCCACTCGTCAACGCTTCGTCTTGGCTTCGTCCACCAACAACGTACCCAGACGAAAGCGACACACATGTCCGCCGCGCACGATGCATTCCATGTGATGCACACGTCGGCCGGTGGCCGCTTCCATGTACGCCAGGTCGAACTTGCACACCTGCGGATGCTGTTGCGCCAGCGCGTGGAACACGCAATTGAACGCCTCGACCTGGTACTCCTCGCCATGCCTGGCGGCGACGGCTTCATAGCCGAGCGCGTCGAGGTTCTGCGCGAGCGCCTGCACGACTTCCTCCTCCGGCGTGTCCGCAGCGGGCGCGACTTCCTGACTGCCAAGCGTGCGGCCGAGTTCGCGCAGCATCTGCTCCATGCCTGCATCGCCGAGGCGATCCTGCAACTGCGACAGCAGCGCCGTCGCGAGGATGCCGTAGTTGCGTGGAAACAGCGCGCGCCCCGCTTCGGTGAGGCGATAGCAGGCCACCGGCCTGCCACCGCTCGGTCGCGATTGCGCGCGTTCCACCACATCGCGGGCGATCAGGGCGCTCAGGTGCTGGCGCACGGCGTTGTGGCTGATGCGCAGTTGTTCGCACAGCGATTCCACCGTGGCGCCCTCGCTGGCCATCAGCAACTGCCGGAGCAGTCGTTGCTGGGTGCCACCGAGTTGCCTGAGCGCCGTCATCGTCAGCTCGCCTTGTCCGGAAACTGTTTGGCGATGCCGTTCGCCAATGCATCCGCAATGGTGTTCATGTGCGCCTGCATCTGCGTCCAGGTCGCCTGTTCGCCCTTGGTGTCACCGCTCATGATCTGGCTGATCTGCGATGCATGATGCGCCACGTGCATCGCAAACAGACCCTGCACCGCGTTTTCCGGCAGGTTGGGATTGGCACCGGAGAAGAACTTGGCGATGGCGGTGACATTGGTGTTGAGGTCGGCCATGGCCTTCTGTTCGGCCGCCGTATCCTTCGCCGCCGTTGCATCGGTGAGCGCCTTCACGCCGCCCCAGTGACCGGCCAGCAATTGCAGCGTCTGCTCGCCGGCCGGCTTGCCATAGAAGCCAGCCACCGCATCGGCGATCTGTTTGGCATTCGCCACCACGGCGTCTTCGGCCGCCTTGGCCTTGGCGGTGTCGTGCGCATGTACGGCCATCGCGTATTCGCGCGTGTGCACCACGTGGCCATGCCACAACGAGCGCATCGCGGCCTGCAGCTTGGGTGCGGCCACGGGCGCGGCGGTGGGTGTCGCCTGCGCCATCGCGGCCATATCGTGCGTGGCCTGGGCCGTCGCGGCGATGCCGGCGGTCGCGCAGGCGCCGGCGAGTGCAAGGAACCACATCCTGGTCTTCATCGAGGTATCTCCGGTAAGTCGCCACAAGCGACACCGGGCAGTCTGGGCGCCTCCTATTCTGGCGCAACAGACCTATGTGTAAAGCGCTTTCTATAAGGCTTTACGCACCACCTCTCAGAACAGCTGACCTTGCGGCGAGGGCTCGCGCGGCGGCACGAACTTCGAGGTATCCAGCCTGAGCTCGCGGGTACGAGCGAAGCCGTGCTTGCGACAGGCCACGTCGAAACGGCGGCGGATGAGTTCGGCAAACACGCCCTGCCCGTGCATGCGCGTGGCGAAGTTGCTGTCGTAATCACGGCCGCCGTGCATCTGCTGCACCAGGCTCATCACATGGGCCGCGCGTTGCGGAACATGCAACGCCAGCCATTCGCGGAACAGCGCCTTCAGTTCGTAGGGCAGGCGCAGCGTGGTGAAACCCGCGCAGCGCGCACCGGCATCGGCGGCCTGTTCGAGCACCGCTTCCATGTCGCGATCATTGAGCGCGGGGATGATCGGCGCCACCAACACGCCCACCGGCACGCCGGCTTCGGCCAGCGTGCGGATCATCTTGATGCGCCGGTGCGGCGCACTCGCGCGTGGTTCCAGCTTCGCGGCGAGATGGTTGTCCAGCGAATTCACCGAGACGAGCACCTGCACCAGATTCTCGCGCGCCATCGGCGCCAGGATGTCCAGGTCGCGCTCGACCATCGCGTTCTTGGTGACGATGGTGCAAGGGTGGCGGCACTCGGCCAGCACTTCCAGCGCCGCGCGAGTCAGCTTCCAGCGTCGTTCGATCGGTTGGTACGGATCGGTGTTGCTGCCGATGTTGATCGGGCTGACCACATAGTTGCGGCGCGAAAGTTCATGTCGCAGCACTTCGGCCAGGTTGCTCTTGGCGCGCAGCTTGGTTTCGAAGTCCAAACCGGGCGACAGGTTGAGATAGCTGTGCGAAGGCCGTGCGAA
>Ga0209258_100493_pt1 | contig 39508 bp, 25 predicted proteins | sample Araplaol_mTSA_r2_FD_184281 | JGI IMG/M metagenome (GOLD analysis project Ga0209258, IMG submission 184281) | Arabidopsis root microbial communities from North Carolina, USA - plate scrape CL_Col_mTSA_r2 (SPAdes) (version 2) | ecosystem: Host-associated > Plants > Roots > Endosphere | place: USA...
CGCGCTGGCCGCCTTCATCGCGTCCGGCCACTACGATCGCCATCTTCGACTGATGCGCCGCGTCTACCGCACGCGTCGAGACGCCCTGATGGAGGCGATCGGCGAATTCCTGCCCCAGGCGCACCCGCGTGGCATCGCCGCGGGCCTGCATGTCACCCTTTGCCTGCCCGAAGCCATCGACGAGGCGGCTGTCTGCGCAGCCGTCGCGCGGCGCGGTGTCGCCATTGAAGCGATGGGCAAATACCGGCTGTCCGGCAAGGGGCCGCCGGCGCTTCTACTCGGCTATGGCGGCGCATCCGAGCGATCCTTGCGCGAGGCGGTGCGCATCATCGCGGCAGCGATGTGATCTCCGGAAAATCATCGTCACGGTCTCTGCAGCGCCTGACGGAACAGGCAGACCCCATGCGAGGCCCGTACGTGCGACGGAAAAGCCCTTCCGCCGCATCAGGTCAGACAATCATCCGGAAGATGCTGGCGCGGCGCGACAGATGAGACCGGATGCCCGGCGCCGCGGACAACTTCGTCTCTCACGAGGACCAGGCACTTCAGATGACCTGGAGCCAGAAGCCCGGCGCTTTGCAAGTCAGAAGGAAGGCGCGACATGTCGACGGAAGCCATCAAAGCCAGGGTGTCGCTCGATCTCGACGCAGATCCCCAAGCGGTGTTTGACGCATGGGTCGATCCGCCGCTGATGGAGCGCTGGCTGTTCAAGTCGCCAACCAATACGCTCCAGGCGCGAAGCGAACCCCGGCCCGGTGGTGCATTCTCGATCCTGGAACGCGAGGGCAATGAGGTCATCACGCATCATGGCCGCTACGCCATTTGCGAGGCGCCGACACGTCTGTCATTCACGCTCGCGGTGCCCCGGCACTTCGCTGGCCTGGCTCAGATCGACGTGACGATCAAACCCAACGGTCCAGGCTCACACCTGGATTTGCGGGCGAGCGGCGCCGGACCCGCTGATGCGCAACAGCTTTGGGAGATGATGATCGCGAACCTTGCCAAGCAGCTTGGCCGCCAGTCCTCGACGGGGTGACGACCGCTCCTGGCAAAGCGGACGAGATGCTTCTTCTAGGCCGGAGCGTGCCGACAAGGTAGCGTGCCATCGCCGGATCGAGCAACGAGCGACGCCTCTTTTCAAGACCGCCTGCTGAGCCGGTCGCGTCGCCGTGCTGGTGCCGGCCGCCTCAGGCCTGCGCCAGCAGGATCTCCACGAAAGCCTCCGGTTCCAGCCTCGGGATGTTGTGGCCGCAATCGAGGGCGAAGGTCTGCCAATCCGCATCGCACCTGAGGCGCTCGTGAAGTTCCCGAAAGGGGCTGCCTTCCCAACCGAAGGCGCCGACGAACACCTTTCGCGGCACCTCGCGCCACCGGCCGGTGAGCTGGATCGCTTGCAGGAAGCTTGCCATGGGATGCGGGCGGCAACGTGCGTCCAGTCCGGCCGGCGGCGCACAGCCGAGGCCGTCGGCAGCCGCCCCTGCGATGAAGGCTTCACGGAAACGCGGGCTGGTGAGGGACCAGACCGAGTCGCCGGACGCCGGTACGTACGCATCGGAGTAGACGAGTGCCCGGATCTTCTCCGGCGCGATGTCCGCCGCCCCGCTGACGACCATGCCGCCATAGGAATGGCCTGCGAGGACGACCTCCTCGTTGCACGTCTGGACGGCCGCCGCGACCTCCCGAATGTGCTGTGCCAGATTGGCCCGCGGCGCGGGATCGTCGCCCAGTCCTGCCAGCGTCAGCGGCTGGGCACGGTGGCCGTGCCGGGTGAGCAGGCTGGCGACGTCATCGAATGCCCAGGCACCCTGCCAGCCGCCAGGAACAAGGATGAAGTTGGTCACGACATCAACTCCGTGCGGGTCAAGAGGCTTCGAATCTTGCCAGGAAGCAGGCGCCCGCCGCGCTGGCCTGCCATCCATCTCGAGCGGCAGGTGACCCCATTCCGCCGGCCTCGACCCACGATCGATCGTCCCGGTCGAGACACAGCGCAGCGAGGCGCCATGGTGCGTTGCGATGATCGGCCTCGATCATTTCAAGCAGATCAATGGTACGCACGGCCATGCCGCCGGTGACGCCGTGCTCCAGTGGCTCTCGCGGCATGCACGCGCGCGCCCTTCGGCAGATCAGCTCTGCACGCCCCGCAAGCCTTCGAACAGGGCTTCATATGTCAGACGGATGCGCGCCGGCACCGGCTGGCGCTGCACGCGGTAGACCGACAGCGGCGAGGGCTTGGGCGCCGTCTCGGGCAGCACTTCCTTGAGCGCACCGCTGCGCAAGTGATCGGCGACCAGCACTCCAGCCATCTGCCCGATGCCCATGCCTGCGAGCACTGCATCGCATTCGGCCTGGCTGTCGTCGGTGACGAATGCGGGGCGCGCGGGCAGGATCTGGCGGTCGCGGTTCAGCGTCCACGGCCAGGGGCGACCGGTATTGCGATCGATCAGGCGGGTGGTGGGCAGGATATCCAGGTCGGCGGCCGACGCCAATGGCCCGATGCGCTCGAGGAGCGCCGGAGCCGCGACGATGTGCAACGAGACCGCGGAAACCGATCGCGCGACGAAGCGGCTGTCGCGCAGGCGGCCGGCTCGCACGCCGACATCGACGCGCTGCGCCACCGCGTCGATGACCTGTTCGGACAGCCGGAGGTCAAAGCAAAGTCCGGGATGTCGTCGCGCGAGGCGGTCGAGAATGGGCATCACGAAGCGCCTTCCCTGCATGGGCGGCGCCGCGATGCGCACCATGCCTTCGACGCGCTCGTTCTTCAGGGGTATCGCCGTTGCGAACAAGGCGTCGACGCCCTGCACCGCCTGGCGAGCCTGGGCCGCGAAGCGCTCGCAAAAATCGCTGGGCTGCACGCTGCGCGTGTTGCGATGGAACAGCAACTCGCCGAGCTCGGTCTCCAGTTCCTTGACCGCTCGCGTGACCACCTGGGGAGAGACCGACAGGCGGATCGCCGCCTCGCGGAAGTTCATCGTCTCGTAGGCGGCGAGAAAGGTGCGCAGCAGGTCGATGCGATTCAGCATTCCTCGATTATTCCTCCGGCAGGAATTCCGATCTCCTTGGATGTTCATTCACAGGATGCCCGCCGCTTTCCATACTGCACTCGATCTCCGGCACGTCGCCGGTGGCACACACAGGGAAAAGTCATGGATTTCAAGGACAGGGTCGTCTTGATCACCGGTGCCAGTTCGGGCATGGGCCACTCGGCCGCACTGGCCTTTGCGCGCCAGGGCGCGAAATTGGTGCTGGGCGCGCGCCGCAGCGAGGCGGGCGAAGCCTTGGTCGATCAGATCCGCGCGCAAGGCGGCGAGGCCGTGTTTTCTCCTACCGATGTGACCCGCGAAGGCGACATGGCCGCGCTGGTGGAGTTGGCGCTTTCCACCCACGGTCGACTCGACGTGGCCTACAACAACGCGGGCACCGAGGGCCGCAGCGCGCCTTTCGCCGAGCAGGACAACGACAACTATGACCTGGTGATGAACACCAACGTGCGCGGCGTGTTCTGGGCAATGAAGCACGAGATACGCGCGATGCTGCAATCGGGCGGCGGAGCGATCGTCAACAACGCATCGATGGGCAGCGAGATCGGCTTCCCGAATCTGGCGCTGTACATCGCGAGCAAGCATGCCGTCATGGGACTGACGCGCACCGCTGCGCTCGAGTACGTGCAACAGGGAATCCGCGTCAACGCGGTGAACCCGGGCGTCATCGATACACCGATGCAGGACCGCGTCTGGAGCGGCGACGCAAGTGCCCGCGACGACTTCACGAAGCGCACGCCCGCGGGGCGCTCCGGCACAGCCGACGAGGTGACCGAAGCCGTGCTGTTCCTGGCTTCGCCCCGCGCGAGCTTCATCACGGGTACCGGCCTGCTGGTCGACGGGGGCTACGTCGCGCGATGAGCACTCGCCGGCGGTATCGACCATGGCAGCGCCGTCGCTCGCCAGGTTCCGCGCCGCCTGCTCCGGGGCACGCCGCCGGCGGGTACATTCTTCGGGCACGAGTCACTGACTTTCAACGATCCACTCGGATGTTCAAGGAGCAGACAATGGTTGAATCCGTCGCCGAATCCCGCGAGGATTCCTCGAGCCGGAGGACGATTCGCAGCGGCCGGGAGAAGTTGTTCGAGGGACGCCACCAGCAAGCTGCTGCCAGGTGCCGCATGGCAGCAAGCGGCCGGCTGGGCCGCAAGCTCGCGATCCTCGGGCTGGTGGCCGCGGCGGCTGCGACTCCCATGGCCATGGCTCGTCCGGCTGCCGCCGACAGGTTGCCTGATCCGCCCGTGATCGCCGGGCTCGAGAGCCGATCTGCGAACGTGGGCGCAAGCATGGTGATGCACTTCTGGATCGGTGGGCACGGCGTGCCGGTCGTGCTGCTCCACGGTTGGCCGGAGACGGGCTATGCATGGCGACATGTCGCTCCGCAGCTTGTCGCGGCCGGCTATCAGGTCATCGTCCCGGATCTGCGCGGCTTCGGGAATTCGTCCCGGCCAGCGGACGGCTACGACCTGTCGACGATGGCCGACGACGTCCGGCGGCTGGTGCATGAACAGATCGGCACCGGGCCGGTCCTTCTGGTCGGGCACGACTGGGGCGGCAGCACTGCTGCGGCCTGGGCGAGTGCACATCCCGCTGAGGTGCGGCGACTGGTGATCATCGAAGCGCAGCCCCGCGGCCCATGGTCCAGGCCCGAGCCTTGGTTCTATGCCTTCCATCGCGCTCCGGGCTTCGCGGAGGCGATGACGGCCGGGCGCGAGCGCACCTATCTCGACTGGTTCTACCGCAACTTTGCCGCGCGGCCGGACGCGATCACGCCGGCCGAGGAGGAAATCTACATGCGCACCTATGGAACGCCCCAAGGCATGCGCGCCGGCTTCGAACTGGTCCGTGCGTTGCCCAAGGACGTCGCGGCCAACAGCGAAGCGGCAAAGCATCCCGTCGACGTACCTGCGCTGGCCATCGGTGGCGAGCACGGCATGGGCTCGGCTGTCGCGGACAACCTGCGGCCCTTGTTCACCAACGTCCAGGGCGACGTGATTCCCGACGCGGGCCATTTCGTGCCCGAAGAAGCGCCGACGGCCTTGCTCGCCGAGGTCCTGCCGTTCCTCGCCCGACCCTAGCTTGCTCGCGGGCGTTCGGGCGGTGCGTGAGGACAGTCGCCGCTACCTCGAACGGCCTGCGTTCGCACCAGGCGCAGCCTGGCCTGGAACAGGCGCGCCGCCAGGGGTCGCGGCCAGGATCGCGCTGCCGCTCACGCTCGTGAGGCCGGCGCGGCGTTGGCGGCCGAGCCCACCCGTGCCGGCATGACTTTGCGCCGCCCTGCCGCAAGCGCGGCACCGGCCAGCGCACGACGCAGGCCGCCCCGCGAAGACAAGGCCCTCGTCCCTTCGAACCGTCCCGCGCTCGCGCGTCAGAACGTGACGCTGCGCCAGAGCCCGAAGTGCCACACCCACGCCGCCAGCGCGGCACCGGCGGCGAAGACCCACACGTCGGTGCGCGGCTGGAACAGTCCCAGCCGCCTATAGACGAGCGCGTTGAACGGATACATGAACACGCCCATCGACGCGCCGCCCGTCACCAGCCCCACCGCGCCGCCCAGGTGGAAGCCCACCCACAGCAGCGCGAACAGGATCGCCACCTCCACCGACAGCATCAGCGTGTTCAGCCCCGGGCGGCCGATCGCCCATGGCACGCCGGCGTAGGACGACACCACGATCTTGAAGACGGTGCCGACCGCCTGGATCTGCAGCAGCGCGCCCACCGGGTGATAGCGCTTGTCGTAGACCAGGTCGACGAGCCGGTCCCCGGCCACGGCGAGCAAGGTGGCCACCGCCACCACCCCCATCATCTGCAGGCGGCGCGCGCGCTCCACGGCGCGCGGCAGATCCTTCGGCCGCGTGCGGAAGATCTCCGAATACGCCGCGAACAGCACGCGCCCGCTGACCGACTGGATCAGGCTCCACGCCACCATCACGAGCGCCGTCGAGATGCCCAGGAACCCGACGGTCTTCGCGCCGACCAGCGCGGCGTTGAGCAGGTTGCCGCCCTCTCCCGCGAGGAACGTGACCGACGACGACATCATCACCCAGCTGCCGAAGGCCAGCACCTCGCGCACGACGCCGCGGTCCAGCGCGAAGCGATTGCGCTCGCCCGGCAGCGCCAGGTGGCTCGCCAGCATCATCGTGAACGCGTTGGCCCAGTTGCCGGCCACCAGCGCCCAGGGCGTCGGGCTCACGCGCGCCCAGGCGATCATCACGGCGATGCCCACGCATTGGGAACCGAGTTCCATCGTCGTCAGGCGGCCGACCTGCAGGCGCCGATTGACCAGCGCGATCTTCGTCGACGCGAACGAGCTGACCAGCGCGGCGACGCCCATCGCCGGCAGCAATGCCACCAGCGCGGGCTGGTGGTACGCCGCGGCGACGGGCTGGCCGAGCGCCGTCATCACCAGCACGATCAGCGAGCCCTTGAGGATGTCCAGCGTCCAGATGGTGTCCAGATAGCGCTGCTCGTGCCCGCGCGCGCTGCGCACGGCGCCCTGCATCAGGCCGACGTCGGAGAACAGGCGCGCGGCGGTCAGGATCGCCTGCGCGATGGCCATCAGGCCGAAAGCCTCGGGAAAGAGCAGGCGCGTGAGGACGAGGTTGCTGCCGAACCGCAGCGCCTGGCTGGCGAGGCTGCCGGCGATCGTCCAGCTGCCGCTGCGAAGGATGCGTGCCGACAGCGTCTCGCGCGGTGCCGCGTCTTCCGGCGCGACCGGAAGGGACAGGACTTCGGTGTTCACGGCGGACTCAGCCGACCTGCCGCGCACGGCGATCCGTCGCGCATGGCGTGAGTGGCGAGCTGGCTGAGCGCCGCGAGCGCGGCAATCCGGCGATGACGTCGTGGCGCATCGTTTCCCTCCGTGTCCTTGTTGTGCGCGCATCCTAGTGCACGACGCGGCCGGATGTAACGTGATGTGCCGCACGTGGCGCCGCCGAGCGTGGCGAATGGCCGCTTTCGCGGCACATCGAGGTGCATCGAGGCCCGGGACTTCAGCCTGCCGACAGCCCCAGCTCGCGACCGACGACCGCGGCGCCTTCGGCGCGGCGGTCTTGAACGTCCTGCCGGCCGGGACTCAGTCCCGCAATCGCCTGATCCAGTCGATCACGAGCGGCATGCCGGCGGGCGGCGCCTGCCACGTGGCCCCGCCGATGATCTGCGGACCATGGGCGACCATGTACGTGGTCCGGACGATGCCCTTGACGGGCGTCGTGCTGCCGCCCTGATCGAGTGGCGGCACGTCCAGCTCCAAGCCCACGACGGTGCTGGCCGGGATGTGCACGTCGCTCCTGAGCCCCACGCCGCCTTGCGAGACGTCACGAACCTCGAGTTCGATGACCTGCCCGTCGGGCAGGTGCATGCGCGCCGGCCACGAGACCTTCACCCGCCGATCCGTGCGCGAGTCAGGCGCATCCGGGGCGAAGTCACCCGACTCCATCGCCGCCGCGAGCTCCGCCGCCAGTGCGGCTTCCTCGGCCGCCATGGCCGCTGCCGCCTGCGCATCGGACTGCGACGAATCCGGCAGCGGCTCGAGGCCGAACAGCTCCGCGACATCATCGGGGGGTGTCGTCGACATGGCTCGATCAGGAGGGTCCAGGAGAATCGTTCGATGAAGGCGTCATCGCCGCTTCAGCGAGCCGAGGGCTTCCAGCGGGTGAGCACCGCCAAATGCTAGCGTGAATGCCGAAGGGGGCAGCATCGGCGCATGAGGAATCCGGACGTTTTTGGCGACCGGCCGGCGCGACGCAACCGGCAGGCGCCCGCGAAGACGACGTCCTCAACCTTCGGAATCAGCCGGCACGTCGACCTCGGCCACCGCGTCCGAAGCAGCCGGCACGTCGCCTTCCGCCACTTCGGCGACAAGAGCCGCCGCAGCGGCCTCCCGCGCTTCCATCTCCGCGAACCCTTCCTCGAACATGCCGAACTGCTGGTTCGCCAGCGCGATCGCCGGCCGGCCGTCGCACCACGGGTCGTCGGCGAGCCGGCGCGCCAGCCGCCAGCAGAAGCGGTCCCGCTCCGCCTCGGGCACCGTGGCGGCCGCCGCATGCACCCAGGCATGCGCATGGTCCACCTTCACGCCTGCGGGCAAGCGCGGCGTGGCCCGATCGGTGCGATCGACATGGCGCTTCAACGCCAGCCCGTACTGGCGCGCGGCTTCCAGCGCCGGGCCCAGCACCACGCGGTCGGCGTAGCGCATTGCGGCCACGTCGAAGGCGTCGCGCTCCAGCAGGTCGAGCGCGAACAGCAGCGCGCCCAGCGATGCGTCGTCGACGATGGGCTCGTAGGCCACGTCGTCGTGGGTCAGGCGGATCGCGTCCGCGCGCAGCAAGGTGAGGGTGGCGGGCATGGCAGTCCAGGGAGAAAGCGAAACGCCAACCCGGTGAGGTTGGCGTTCGCGTCAGGTCGTGCGAATGATAAGGCAGCCCGCCGGCCGCCTCTCGCGCCGCCCGGGCCGCAGCTCAGAAGCGCAGCAGGCCGCCCAGCTGCAGGCCGGTGATCCTGCGGCCGGTGAGGTTCGTCCCGGAGAAGTTCTTGGTCAGACCGGCCGAGCCCGCGAGGCCGAACGAGGCGGTCGAGCTGTTGTCGATCGCGTCGACGAGGCTGTACAGCGTCAGGTTGGAATACGCCTGCCAGAACGCGCCCACCGACCAGCCGCTGGCGCTGCCGCTGGAGCTCTGCGTGTCCTTGATCTTGCCGTACAGCCCGCCCAGGCGCAGCGTGGACGTCATGCGGTAGTCCGCCGACAGCTGGTAGATGTCGTAGGACGTGGTGACCGTGGCGTTGGTGCCGGGCAGCACGGTCGGGATGTTGCCGACCTCGTTGCCGCCCGTGTTGCTCAGCGCGCCGCCTCCGTTGTTCGAATGGACGTAAGTCGCATAGACCGTGCCCTGCCCCCAGTCGTAGTTCGCGTAGACGGTGTGGTAGTAGACCTGGTTGCCGTGGGCCGAGCCCTGGGCGGCCTTGGCGGTCAGGCCCGAATAGGCGACCCGGACGGGGCCGGCGGCGTAGTCCACCCGCAGCTGTGCCACGCGCTGGTTGAAGGTGCCGGTGTTCTGCTGCCCGCCGCCGCCCACGGCGACGTGGCCCACCACCTGCACGCCGGCCACGCGCGGCGAGAGATAGGCGAAGTCGCCGTCGTAGCGCGAGGGCACGCCGAACGAGTTCACCACCGAGCCGAGGTTGCGCTGCGTGTAGTCGATGTAGTTGCCCTGGGACTGGATGTCCGTGTTCTGGCGGCCCACGCGGAACTCGCCGTACGGGCTGCTCACGCCGGCCCAGGCCTGGCGGTCGAACAGGCGGCCGCTGGTGGTCAGGCCGGTGGTGGTGTTCGCGTTGGGCTGGTCGGCCTGCGTGCCGTTGGTGGCGTTGAAGCCGGTCTCCAGCGTGAAGTTGCCGGCCACGCCCGAGCCGAATTCCTTCGAGCCCGTGAAGCCGAGGCGGCTGCGCAGGATCGCGCCGTCCTGCAGCGCGTTGATCTTCGCGCCGCTGGAGCTGTGCATGTGGTTGACGTACTGGTCGACGTCGCCGTAGATCCGGAAGCTGCCGCCGGCCGCCTTCAGTTGCAGCAAGGGGGGCGCCGGCACCAGCGCTGCGCCGTTGCCCACGTCGGTCGCCGCGGGAACCGCCGGCGCGGGGTTGACGACGATCGCCGGCGCGGCCGCAGCGGCGGGCGTGGGGGCGGCCGCCGCCTTCTGTTCGTCCGCGGCGCGCTGCGCCTTGAGTTCGGCGACCTGGGCCTGGAGCTTCTGCACGGCCGCCTCGAGGTCGGCGAGCTGGTCGGCGCGCGCCGCGCCCGCCGCGACGAGCAGGCCCGCCGAGACGAGCGTCGCGGCGACCGGGTTCATGCGAAAGAATGCTTTCCTGCGGATCATCGAATGTCTCCTCGTGACCTGATGCGGTCTGTCGTTGATGTCGAACACGGGATCGGACGGGCGCGGCCTGCGCGTTTCGCGCCCTCGCAAGTCGGCCGGCTACTGCGGCCCGAGCGTCGCGACGAGCATGCGCAGTTGCTCGAACTCTTCAGCCTGCAGGTCGGACAGCGGCGGACGCACCGGCCCGGCGGAGTGGCCCGCGATCGTCGCGCCCGCCTTGACGATCGACACCGCATAGCCCTCGCCCCGGTTGCGCAGCGCGATGTAGGGCAGGAAGAAGTCGCGGATCAGCGCGTCGCAGGTGGCCGTGTCGCCCGCCGCGTGCGCGTCGTAGAACGCCATGGCCGTGCGCGGCACGAAGTTGAAGACGGCCGACGAGTACACGGGGCAGCCCATCGCCTTGTAGGCGCCCGCGAACACCTCCGCGGTGGGGAGGCCTCCGAGGTAGGCGAAGCGATCGCCGAGGGTCTGGCGCACGGCGACGAACTTCTCGATGTCGCCCACCCCGTCCTTGAAGCCGACCAGGTTCGGGCAGCGCTGCGCCAGCACCTGCAGGCTGGCCGGCGTCAGCCTGCAGCCGCCGCGGTTGTAGACGATCACGCCGATCCTCACGCTGCGGCACACCGCCTCGACGTGCGCGACCAGGCCCTCCTGGGACGCCTCGGTCAGGTACTGCGGCAGCAGCAGCACGCCCTGCGCGCCCAGGCGCTCGGCCTCCTGCGCGTACTTGATCGCCAGCGTCGTGCCGCCCCCCGCGCCCGCCACGATGGGCGTGCGGCCGCGGCAGGTCTGCACCGCCACGCGGATCACGTCGGCGAACTCGCCCGGCTCGAGCGAGAAGAACTCGCCCGTGCCGCCGGCCGCGAACAGCACCGAAGCGCCGTAGGGCTGCAGCCATTCGAGGCGCGCGGCATAGCCTGCGGGGTCGAAGCGCAAGGACGCGTCGAAGTCGGTGAGCGGGAAGGACAGCAGGCCGGCCTGCAGCACGGACTTCAGCTCTTGAGGGGTCATCGTCGGGGTCTCCGCGGAGTCGTCGGCCGGTCAGGAACGCACGGCGCGATGGAACAGGGGATCGGCACTTGTTATCAGTCATCGTACAACAATGCTTGCGCTCAACACTTCGGGAAAGCCCGCGCCCGGCGGCAGCCCGGACAGTCGCGCCTGCCCCAACAGTTGGCCATGGGTTAACCCTCTGTACCGTCGCGATCCGCAGCCTCTACATTCCATCTAGTTGTACGACAACATATGACAATCGCCCAACAGGCCGATCCCATGCCTAGCGCCGTCCCATCCCCGTTCCAACGCCTGCTGCTGACCGGCGCCGCCGGCGGCCTGGGCGTCGAGCTGCGCCGGCGGCTGCCCGCGCACTGCGCGCTGCTGCGCGTGTCCGACATCGCCCCGCTGGGCGTCGCGGCCGCGCACGAGGAGGTAGTGCAGGCCGACCTGGCCGACGCGCGGGCCGTGCGAGCGCTGGTCGAGGGCGTCGACGCGGTCGTGCACATGGGCGGCGTCTCCACCGAGCAGCCCTGGGAGGCGATCCTGCCGGCCAACATCGTCGGCACGTACAACCTGTACGAGGCCGTGCGCCAGGCCGGCGTCAAGCGCGTGGTGTTCGCGAGCTCCAACCACGTCACCGGTTTCTACCGCCAGGACGAGGTGATCCCCGCCGGCGCGCCGCCGAGGCCCGACGGCCTGTACGGCCTGTCCAAGGCGTTCGGCGAGGACCTCGCGCAGCTGTACTTCGACCGCCACGGGATCGAGACGGTGAGCCTGCGCATCGGTTCGTCGTTCGCCAGGCCGCGCGACCGCCGCATGCTGCACACGTGGATGAGCTTCGACGACATGGAGCGCCTCGTGCTGGCCGCGCTCACCGCCAAGGACGTCGGCCACAGCATCATCTGCGGCGTCAGCGCCAATCCGCACGTGTGGTGGGACAATGCGCCCGCCGCGCACATCGGCTACGTGCCGCGCGACAGCTCGGCGCCCTTCGCCGACGAGATCGAACGCGCGACGCCGCCGGGCGATCCGGCCGATCCGGCCGTCATCTACCAGGGCGGCGCGTTCGTGAAGCAGGGGCCGGGCAAGTGAATCACCCGCGCGTCGAACGCGTGCGTCCGGGCCATCGCGACCGGGTGGGCGAGAGCCCGCTGTGGGAGGCGGCCGCCGGCGCGCTGTGGTGGGTCGACATCGAATCCCGCGCGATCCGCCGGCTGCGGCCGGCCGACGATACGTTGCAGTCGTGGACGCTGCCCGAGCGCGTGGCCTGCCTCGCGCCGCACGCGGACGGCGGGCTCGTCGCGGGCCTCGAGACCTGCATCGCGCACGTGACCCCGCATGCGGACGGCCACGCCGACGTCGCCACGCTCGCGAACGCGCGCCACGCCCGCGCGGACATGCGCTTCAACGACGGCCGCTGCGACCGCGCCGGCCGCTTCTGGGTCGGCAGCATGGTGCGCGACATGGGCGCCAACGTCGCGGCCGGCCGCATGGCGCGGCTGGACGCCGGCGGCCTGCACGAGCTGGCCATCGCGGCGATGTACACCCCCAACGGCCTCGCGTTCGATCCCGACGGCCGCGGCGTCTGGTGGAGCGACAGCCACCCGCTGTCGCAGCGCGTCTGGCATGCGCCGCTGCACGAGGACGGCGGCCTCGGGGCGCCGCGCCTGGTGCTGGACATGCGCACCCTGCCCGGCCGCCCGGACGGCGCCGCGATCGACGTCGACGGCGGCTACTGGATCTGCGCCAACGACGGCGGCCGCATCCTGCGCCTGCTGCCCGACGGTCGCATCGACCGCGAGTTCACGCTGCCGGTGACCAAGCCCTCGATGTGCAGTTTCGGCGGCGACGCGCTCGACACGCTGTACGTCACCACCATCCAGCCCGCGGACCCGCAGGGCGACGACATCGCCCTCGCCGGCGAGGTGTTCGCGCTGCGGCCCGGCACGCAAGGCATCGCCGAGACGCCGTTCCGCCCGCGCTGAACGGCTCGCCGACCACGACAACGCACGACACGACACGACAACAGGAGACAAGCATGAAGCAACGCAAGCCCTTCACGATCCGCTCGCTGGCGCTGGCCGCCGCGGCCGTCCTCGCCTGCGCGGCCGCGCACGCGCGCGAGTTCCGCTCGGCCGACATCCACGTCAAGGACTATCCCACCACGCTGGCGGTCAAGTACATGGGCGAGCAGCTGTCGAAGAACACCGGCGGCAAGGACAAGATCAAGGTCTTCGCCGACGGCGCGCTCGGCTCGGAGAAGGACACCGTCGAACAGGTCAAGATCGGCGCGCTCGACATGGTGCGCGTCAACAGCGCGGCCTTCCACGGCATCGTGCCCGAGTCGATGATCCCGTCGCTGCCCTTCCTGTTCCGCGACATCGAGCACTTCCGCAAGACGATGTACGGCCCGCAGGGCGACAAGGTGCTGGCCGCGTTCGAGAAGGCCGGCTTCATCGGCCTGGCGCTGTACGAGAGCGGCGCGCGCTCGTTCTACGCGAAGAAGCCGATCCGCACGGTCGCCGACATGAAGGGCATGAAGGTGCGCGTGCAGCCGTCCGACCTGTGGGTGAACCTCATCACCCAGCTCGGCGCGTCGCCCACGCCGATGCCCTTCGCCGAGGTCTACACGGGCCTGAAGACCGGCCTGCTCGACGCCGCCGAGAACAACATCCCGTCCTACGACGAGATGAAGCACTACGAATCGGCGCCGGTGTTCTCCGAGACCCAGCACGTGATGTCGCCCGAGGTGCTGGTGTTCTCCAAGAAGGTGTGGGACACGCTGGCCCCCGACGAGCAGGCCGCCATCCGCAAGGCCGCCAAGGAATCGGTTCCCTACTACCAGCAGCTGTGGACGGCCAAGGAGACCGCCGCGCGCGCCTCGGTGCTCAAGGCCGGCGCGAAGATCGTTCCGGCCGCGGAGATCGACCGCAAGAGCTTCGTCGATGCGGAGAAGCCGGTGTGGGACAAGTACATGTCGACGCCGGAGATCCGCAACGTCGTGCAGGAAATCGTCAACACCAAGTGATCCCGCGGGGCTTCGATGACCTGGCTCGCCCACCTCAACGCCCGCCTGTCGGCCATCGTGCTGGTGCTCGCCCGCCTGTGCCTGGCCGGCCTGGGCCTGGTCGTGCTGTACGGCGTGGTGATGCGCTATGCGTTCAACGACGAGCCGCCCTACGTGGAGCAGCTGGCGCTGCTGCTGGTGATCTCGGTGTCGATGTTCGGCGCGGCCTGCGTCGCGCACGACGCGGGCCACATCGGCCTGGACTCCCTCGTCAACCGCCTGCCGCCGGCCGTGCGCCACACGATCGCGCGACTGGTGGCGCTGTCCACGCTCGTGTTCTCCATCGTGATCCTGTACGGCGCGTGGGAGATGGCCAGGTCCACGCACGACAACCTGATCCCCACGCTGGGCATCTCGGAGGCGTGGCGCTACCTGCCGCTGATCATCGCCGGCGCGCTGATCGCGCTGTTCTCCATCGATCGACTGACGCGCCGCATGGCTGCAGACGACCACGAGTGACCCGATCGCCATGGCCCTGACGCTTCTCTGTTCCACGTTCGTCCTGCTGCTGTTGCTGGGCGTGCCGGTGGCGTTCGCCATCGGCCTCGCCTGCCTGTCCGCCTTCTTCGCCGAGGGCCTGCCCATCGCCACCGCGGTGCAGATGATGGTCTCGGGCATGAACGTGTTCTCGTTCCTCGCGATCCCGTTCTTCATCTTCTCGGGCGAGCTGATGCTGCACGGGGGCATCGCCGACAAGATCATGAACTTCGCGCGCAGCCTCACCGGCCACGTGCGCGGCGGCCTCGGGCTGGCCAACGTGCTGGCGTCGACGCTGTTCGGCGGCGTGTCGGGCTCGCCGGTGGCCGACACCTCCGCGATGGGCGGGGTGATGATCCCGCTGATGAAGCGCGAGGGCTACGGCGCCGACTACGCCGTCAACGTCACCACGCACGCGTCGCTCGCGGGCGCGCTGATGCCCACCTCGCACAACATGATCATCTACGCGTTCGCCGCACAGGCGGCCGCCGGCGAGATCGCGGGCCACACGATCAAGGGCGTGTCGATCGGCGACCTGATGTTCGCCGGCCTCGTCCCGGTGTTCTGGATCATGGTGTGCATGCTGGTGGCCGCGTACTGGCAGGCCGTGCGCTGCGGCTATCCGAAGCGCGAGGACGGCAGCTCGATGATCCGCATGTTCCCTGGCTGGGGCACGGTCCTGCGCACCGGCATCGCGTCGCTGCCGGGCCTGGCCATCATCGCGATCATCCTGGCCTGCGTGATGGGCGGCGTCACCACCGCCACCGAGGCGGCGGCCATCGCGGTCGCCTACTCGCTGCTGCTGACCACCGTCGTCTACCGCAGCATCACCCGCGACAAGCTGTGGCACGCGCTGGGCAAGGCGGCGCGCACGACCGGGGTGATCCTGCTGCTGATCGGCGTGTCCAACATGCTGCGCTGGCAGATGGCCTACCTCGAGATCCCCGAGAGCATCTCGTCGGCGCTGCTGGGCGCCACGCAGCAGCCCTGGCTGATGCTGCTGTACATCAACATCATCCAGATCATCCTGGGCATGTTCCTGGACATGGCCGCGCACATCCTGATCACCACGCCGCTGTTCCTGCCGCTGGCCATCCAGATGGGCGTCGGCCCGGTGCAGTTCGGCATGATGCTGCTGCTCAACTGCGCCCTGGGCCTGGTGCACCCGCCGGTGGGCACGGTGCAGTTCGTGGGCTGTGCGATCGGCGAGATCTCGATGGGCCAAGCCACGCGCACCGCGTGGCCGTACTACCTGGCGATCTGGGTGGCGATCAACCTGGTGACCTACGTGCCGCACTTCTCGACCTGGCTGCCGAGCGCGATCACGGGGCATGCAGTGTTCTGAGGCCGGCGAACCGCCGGGCGGGTGACCCGGCGCGCACGCGGGGCGAAGCGTCGTGGCGGGGGTGGATCCTGCGACTGCGCGCAGGATGACGGCGTCTTGTCGCTGCCGCGCATCGCGGCCGCGTGCGCCGTGCCCGGGAGCGCGTCCGCGCCCACGCTTCACGCGCGCGTCTGCACGAGCGCGTCGGCCGCCGCCGCGGCCACGGCGCGGCCGAGCCGCTCCAGCGACGGCACCGGCAGCCGCGCCGACTGCCAGTAAAGCGCCACGTCGATCGGCAGCCCCGGCACCAGTTCGACCAGGCGGCCTTCGGCGATGTGCGCGCGCACCAGGCACTCCGGATTCATGACCCAGCCGACGCCCGCGAGCGCCGCGTCGATGCCGCCGTGCGTCGACGGCACGCGGTGCGCCGCCAGGGGCACGTCGCGTCGCAGCAGCCGCCGCACCCACAGCGCCTGCAGCTCGTCCTTGCCGTCGAACTTCAGGCTGGGCGTGCGTGCGAGCGACTCCGCACCCACGCCGCCCGGGAAATGGCGCGCGACGAAGTCCGGGCTGGCCGTGGCCAGGTAGCGCAGCGCGCCGAGCCGCCGGCTGCGACAGCCCTGCACGGGACTCGCGATCGACGTGACCGCGCCCAGCACGCGGCCGCGGCGCAGCCAGTCGGCGGTGTGATCCTCGTTGTCGACCGCCAGCTCCAGCAGCGTCGGGTCCTCCTGGCCGAAGCGCGCCATCGCCGCGACGAACCAGGTGCCCAGCGAATCGGCGTTGACGGCGATGCGCAGCGACGCCGGACCGGGCGACAGGCCCTGCGCGAGCTCGGGCAGGTCGCGGTGCAGCTCGGCCTCCAGCGCCCCCATCAACTCCGCGTGGCGGCACAGGCGCGCCCCGGTGTCGGTGGCCGTGCAGGGCTGGCCCCGGACGACCAGCACCGAGCCGAGGCGCTCCTCGATCAGCTTGACGCGCTGCGAGATCGCCGACGGCGTGACCTTCAGCGAGCGCGCCGCCGCCTCGAAGGAGCCCTCGCGCACGACGGCCGCGACGGCCTGGATCAGGTGGTGGTCGATCATTCCGATTAAGTGCAGCTGATGCGGATTCAGCAATGCTAACTTGCCGCAACGGCCGGCGCCTGCCGACACTGGCGCCATGGACCCGCAATCTTCCGCCTGGCTGGCCGGCCTCTCGCTCGGTGCGTCGCTTCTCGTCGCCGTCGGCGCCCAGAACACCTTCGTGCTGCGGCAGGGCCTGCGGCGCGAGCACGTCGGCGCGGTCGTGGCCGTGTGCCTGGGGCTGGACGCGATCCTGATGACGCTGGGCGTCGACGGGGTCGCGGCGGCGCTGGGATCGCATCGCGCGCTGCTCGCCACCATGGGCGGGGCCGGCGTCGCGTTCCTGCTGTGGTACGCATGGCAGGCGGCGCGGCGGGCGGTGGCCGGCCAGGCGCTGGCCACCCAGGCCGGCGGCACGGCCCAGCCGCTGCGGGTCGTGCTGCTGCAGGCCCTGGCGTGCACGTTGCTCAACCCGCACGTCTACCTGGACACGCTGCTGCTGGTAGGTGCCGTCGGCGCGCAGCAGGCGCCCACGCTGCGCCCGGCGTTCATCGCCGGCTGCGTCAGCGCCAGCGCGATCTGGTTCGTCGGCCTCGGCTTCGGCGCGCGCCTGCTCGCGCCCGTGTTCGCGCGCCCGGCCGCCTGGCGCTGGCTCGACGGCGGCGTCGCCGTCACCATGGGGCTGCTGGGACTGCGCCTCGCCGCGGGGGTGCTGCGGGCATGACGGTGCGGCCCGACCGGCGCGGCTCAAGTTCACGGGCGTCGCGCCGACAAAGCTGTCATCGGGCTGTCTGCCGGCCGTTTTCGGCTAACGATCCGTTACCACCGAGTGTGTTCACTGACAGCATCGAGGGGTTGACAGCCTCACAATGCGCGGGCACATCCGGCAACTCGGCCGTGATGCGACGGTTCCACACGCGAAGGCGCACGACGCCTGGAAAGTCATGCCTGTTGTAGCAGTCATCAATCGCAAGGGCGGGAGCGGCAAGAGCACACTGGCGACGCAGCTGGCGGGTTGTCTCGCCAACCGCGGCCTGCAGGTGATGCTGGGCGACGTGGACCGTCAGCAATCTTCGCTCGCCTGGCTGCGCCGCCGCGCCGCGCAGCCGCTGGCCAAGAACGCCGCCATCGTCGGCTGGGCCTTCGGCGCCAAGAGCGTCATGCGCCCGCCCGCCGGCATCACCCACGTGGTGCTCGACACGCCCGGCGGCCTGAGCGGCTACGACCTCGCCCGCGTCGTCATGAGCGCCGACGCCATCGTGATCCCCGTCGGCGACTCCATCTTCGACCGCGAGTCCGCGCTCGAGTGCCACGCGGAACTGATGACGCTGCCCCGCGTGGCCAGCGGCCGCTGCAAGGTGGGCGTCGTCGGCATGCGCCTGGACGCCCGCACCAAGCCCGCCCCGCGCATGCTGGCCTGGGCCACGGAGCACGGCCTGCCCTACGTGGCCTCCGTGCGCGAATCCCAGCTGTACCCGCGGGGCGCCGAGACCGGCCTGACCATCTTCGACGCCGACCCCGACCGGGTGCAGAACGACCTGGCGCAGTGGAAGCCCGTGATGGAATGGGTCGAGGCCGCCTGGGCCGTCACCGAGAAGATGGAGGCCACGGCCAAGACGGCCGTGCCGGTGTCGGCGCCGTCGATCGCCCCGAACGCCCCCGCGGCCGCCTCGCGCCGCCGCACCCTCGTGCGCGCCCCCCTGCCGGTGCCGACGGCGCCCGCCTCGGAGTTCCGCACCAGCCGCGAGATCGTGCGGCCCACGCCGCGCGCCCAGCGCTTCGGCTGGCTGTTCACGGTGTTCCGCGCCTGGGCCTGACCCGCCCGGACCTGCGCCGGCCCCCGCGGCCCGTCCGCCCTCGATGAGCCTGCGGCCTCGCGCCGCAGTGCGTGCGCGCCGGTGGCGTCCAATCCGGGCGCGACCGACCACCCGCGTCAACCCCGAAGCAGGCGGCGCCGCGTGCGCCGAACGGTCCCAATCGCCGGCGGCGTTGCGCTAGTATTTGGCGATCAGGGAGACGCTGCGGGCGGCGTTCGCGAACGTCCGCACATGGGGGCAACCGGCCTTGCTCGGGGCCGAGGGAGACCAGCATGAAGGGCTTGCTGCTGGCAGGGGCCTTGGCCTGCGCGTCGGCGTCCGCTTCGGTGGCGCCGCCGGAGCCGGCGCCCCCGGGCGTGGCGGCGACGGCGCTGGCCGACGCACGCCGCATCGTCGACGCCGCGGCGCAACCGGCCGCGGCCTGGACCGGCCCGCGCACCGGCCCGCGGGCGGCGCCGGGCAAGCAGCTCGCGGTCGTCAACGAGGACCTGCGCAACGGCGGCATCCTGAGCGTCAACGACGGGGTGCTGGAGGCGGCGCGGGTCGTCGGCTGGAAGGTGAGGGTCTACGATGCCGGCGGCACGCCCGAGGGTCGCCGCAGGGTGCTGGCCGAGGCGCTGGACAGCCATCCCGACGGCCTCGTCGTGGTGGGCGGCGACGCGCACGCGCTGCGCCCCTGGCTGCAGCCCTTCGCCGATCGCCGCATCCCCGTCGTGGGCTGGCACGTGGCGGCCAAGGCCGGGCCGGTGCCGGGCACGCCGGTGGCGATGAACGTGTCGACCGACCCCCTGGACGTCGCCCGCGTCACCGCGCTGGCGGCCATCGTGCAATCGGGCGGCCATGCCGGCGTCGTCATCTTCACGGACACGAACTACGAGCTGCCCAAGGCCAAGGCCGACGCCATGGCCGCCGTGGTGCGCGCATGCGGCGGCTGCACGCTGCTGGACGTGCAGGACATCGCCATCTCGCGCAACGCGGAGCTCATGCCGGCCGCCACCAGCGCGCTGCTGGCCCGCTACGGCCGGCGCTGGACGCACGCGCTGGCGATCAACGACATCTACTTCGACTACGCCGCCCCGGTGCTGACGCAGGCCGGCGTGCCCAGCAACGGGCTCGAGATGCTGTCGGCCGGCGACGGCAGCGAGTCGGCGTTCCTGCGCATCCGCGCCGGCACCTTCCAGACCGCGACCGTGGCCGAACCCCTGAACCTGCACGGCTGGCAGCTGGTCGACGAGATGAACCGGCTGTTCGCCGGCGAGCGCGTCTCGGGCTATGTCTATCCCGTCCACCTGGTGACCGCCGCCAACATCGGCGCCGATGGTGGCGACCGCCTGCGCTTTGACCCCGCCAACGGCTACCGCGACGTCTACCGCCGCATCTGGAAGCGGCCATGAAGCTGCCGCTCCCGCACTCGCTGGCGGCCCAGTTCGCGCTGGTCGTGACCTGCCTCGTGGCGCTGGTGGGCGTCGTGGGCGCGACGACGATCTGGTCGCTGGCCGGCTCGTCGCAGGCGATCCGCGAGCTGGCCGAACAACGGCTGACGCGGCTGCAGCAGGCGCAGGACCTGCTGCAGCAGACCGTGACCATCGAGCGGATGGCGCTGCGGCTGTCGGCGATCGACAGCGTCGCCGACGTGCGCGACAGCCACCGCCAGGTCGTGGAACACCTGTCCGCCTTCGACCACCTGGTCGAGGGCCTGGCCGCGGCGCACGGCGGGGACGACGTCGACGTGCTGGCCCTGCATCGCGCCAGCCAGCGCTTCCGCAACACCGTCAACATCGCCGCACAGATGCGCGAGACGATGCTGGCCCCGGGGACTCGCGAGCCGGCCACCGCGAACGTGAGCGAGGCGCTTGCCCGCCTCGACGACGACCTGCGGCTGCAGGCCGACGCCCTGGCCGCGGCCGCGCGCCAGCAGTCGGACTGGTTCACCCGCGATTACCGCGACGCGGTGCAGCAGCTGGTCGACGAATCGGCCCGCACGCAGCGCTGGATCATCGCGGAGGTGGTGGCCAGCCTGCTGCTGTCCTGGCTGATCGTGCGCCAGCTGCTTGGGCGCCGGCTCGTGGCGCGCCTGCGCGAGGTGAGCCGCTCGCTGCGGCACGGCCTGGGCGACGGCGACACGCCGCGCGAAGTCCCGGTGCACGGGCGCGACGAGATCGCCGACATGGCGCGCGCCGTGGAGCAGTTCCTGGAGCACCGGCGGCAGCGTCGCCAGGCCGAGGATGCGCTGCAACGGCTCAACGCCGACCTCGAGGCACGCGTGGAGCAGCGCACCGCCGAACTCAGCGCCGCGCTCGCCGGCCGCACGCGCGAGGTCGCCGAGCGCCTGCACGCCGAGGAGGCCCTGCGCGCCAGCGAGCGCTTCCTCGACAGCATCGTCGAGAACATCCCCGACATGATCTTCGTCAAGGACGCCGCGAACCTGCGCTTCGTGCGTCTGAACCGCGCCGGCGAGCAGCTGCTGGGCTACACGCGGGAAGAGCTGATCGGCCACAACGTGCACGACCTGTTCCCCAAGCACGAGGCCGACTTCTTCGCGCTGAAGGACCGCGCGGTGCTCGAGTCGCGCCACATGATCGACATCCCGCAGGAGGAGGTGCTGACGCGGCACGGCATGCGCCTAGTGCACACGATGAAGATGCCGATCCTCGACGAGTGCGGCGAGCCCGCGTTCCTGCTGGGCATCTCGCGCGACATCACCGAGCAGAAGCAGGCCGACGACGAGCTGCGCCGCCACCGGGAGCACCTCGAGGACATGATCCACGAGCGCACCGCCGAGCTGCGTGTCGCCAAGGAAGCCGCCGACGCCGCCAGCCAGGCCAAGAGCGATTTTTTGGCCAACATGAGCCACGAGATCCGCACGCCGATGAACGCGATCCTCGGCATGGCCTACCTCGCTCTGCAGAGCGGCCTGAACCCGGAGCAGGTCAACTACGTGCAGAAGGTGCACAGCGCGGCGGAGTCGCTGCTGGGCATCATCAACGACATCCTCGACTTCTCGAAGATCGAGGCCGGCAAGCTCGACATCGAGTCCATCCCGTTCAACCTCGGCGACGTGATGGACGGCCTGGCCAACCTGGTGGGCATGAGCGCGGAGCAGAAGGGCCTGGAGCTGATCTTCGCGGAACCGCCCCACCTGCCCACCGGGCTGGTGGGCGACCCGTCGCGCCTGCGCCAGGTGCTGCTGAACCTCGGCTACAACGCGGTCAAGTTCACCGAGCGCGGCGAGGTCGTCGTGGCCATCGGGATCGTCGAGCGCACGCCCGACGCGATCACGCTGCGCTTCGAGGTGCGCGACACCGGCATCGGCATGGGGGCCGCCGAGCAGCAGCGCCTGTTCCAGCCGTTCTCCCAGGCCGACGCGTCCACCAGCCGGCGCTACGGCGGCACCGGGCTGGGGCTGGCGATCAGCTGCCAGCTGGTGCGCCTGATGGGCGGCGAGATCGGCGTCGACAGCACGCCCGGGGCCGGCAGCACCTTCCATTTCGAGCTGCGCTTCGCGCTGCAGTCGGATGCCCACGAACAGGCACCGCTGCCCGTCGACCCGGACGCCGGCAACCGCATCCTGATCGTCGACGACAACGCGAGCGCCCGCGAGATCCTGGCCGCGATGAGCGCCGCGCTGGGCCTGCGCGCGGACACCGTGTCCGATGGCGAGGAGGCGCTAGTCGCCGTCGCGCGCGCCGATGCCGGCGACGCGCCGTATCGCGCGGTGCTGCTCGATTGGAAGATGCCGGGCCTGGACGGCGTCGAATGCGCCCGGCGGCTCGCGCAGCGCGAGGACTTCCGTCATCCGACGCCGGCCGTGCTGATGCTCACCGCGTTCAGCCGCGACACGGTGCGGCGCCGGCTGGCCGAATGCGGCGTGTCGGTAGGGGCCTTGCTCATCAAGCCGGTGACGCCGTCGACCTTGTTCGACGTCTGCAACACCGTGCTCCGGCTCGAGGCGCCGCCGCCCACGCGCGCGACCAAGCGAGAGGAGGCGCTGCTCGCGCACCAGGCGCAGTTGCGCGGCGCCCACGTGCTGCTGGCCGAGGACAACGCCATCAACCGCGAGATCGCGCTGGCGATCCTCACGCGCGCGGGCGTGCGCGTGAGCGTCGCGCGCGACGGCCAGGAGGCGCTCGACATGCTTGCCGCGCAGCCGTTCGATGGCGTGCTGATGGATTGCCAGATGCCCGTGCTGGACGGCTATGCCGCCACCCGCGAGCTGCGCCGTCAGGCGCGCTGGCGGACGCTGCCCGTGATCGCGATGACGGCCAACGCGATGGTGGGCGACCGCGACAAGGCGATCGCCGCAGGCATGGACGACCACATCGCCAAGCCGATCAAGGTCGAGGAGATGTTCGCCACGCTGGCGCGCTGGATCCGGCCCGCGCCGGCGGGCAACGGCACGTCCGCCGCGACCCAGGCCGCCGCGGCGCACGATCTCCTGGCGAGCGTGGAGGGCATCGACTGCCGCGCCGGCGTCGCCGCGATGATGGGCGACGAGGTGCTGTACCGCCACCTGCTGCGCATGTTCCGCGATCGCGAGAGCGACTTCGCGCGGCGCTTCCGGGCCGCGCGCGACGATGGCGCCGCGGGCGCCGCCCTGCGCATGGCGCACGACCTCAAGAGCGTCAGCAGCTCGCTGGCCGTCGTCGCCGTGCAGGAGGCGGCCGCGGAGCTCGAGCGCGCATGCCTGGCCGGCGCCGACGACGCCGTCCTCGCCCCGCTGGTGCGCGACATCGACGGCCGGCTCGCGCCGGTCATCGCGCAGCTGCGCGCCTTGTGAGGCGCGGCCGGACCCTAGCCGAGCTGGAAGCGGGCCACCACGACGTGCAGCCGCTCGCCCTGTTCCTTGAGGCTCTCGGCCGCGGCGGCGCTCTGCTCGACCAGCGCGGCGTTCTGCTGCGTCATCTGGTCGAGGTCGCTGACCGCGACACTGATCTGTTCGATGCCGTCGTTCTGCGCGCCGGCGGCCGTCGCGATCTCGCCGATGACGTCGTTGACGCCGCGCACGGCACGCACGATCTCGGTCATGGTCGAGCCCGCGTCCTGCACGAGCGTCGCGCCGGCCTCGATGCGGTCGACCGAGGCCTGGATCAGCGACTTGATCTCCTTGGCCGCGACCGCGCTGCGCTGGGCCAGCGTGCGCACCTCCGAGGCGACGACCGCGAAGCCGCGCCCCTGCTCGCCCGCGCGCGCCGCCTCGACGGCGGCGTTCAACGCCAGGATGTTGGTCTGGAAGGCGATGCCGTCGATGACGGCGATGATGTCGACGATCTTGCGCGAGGCGGCGCTGATCTCGTCCATGGTGCGCACCACTCCCTCGACGGTCTTGCCGCCGCGAAGCGCGATCTCGGACGCGCTGCTCGCCAGCTGGGTCGCCTGGCGGGCCGACTCGGTGTTGTGGCGGATGTTGTCTGCCATCTGCTGGATCGCCGAGACCGTGAACTGCAGGCTGCTGGACTGCTTCTCGGTGCGCACCGACAGGTCGAGGTTGCCGCTCGCGATCTCGGTCGAGGCGGTCGCCACCGAATCGACGCCCTGCCGGACCGTGCCCACCAGCTCGCGCAGTCCGCCCTGCATCTCCCGCAGCGCCGCCAGGAGCCGGCCCGACTCGTCCGCGCCGCCGCTGGGGATGACGCAGGTGAGGTTGCCGCGCGCCACGTCGCGCGCGCTCCGCGACGCCGCCATCAGCGAGCCGGCGATGCGCCGCGAAACGGCCACGGCCAGCGCCAGGCCGAGCACGACGCTGAGCGCCACGGCCGCGCAGATGATGGCGCGCGTGCCGTTGGCCGTGCTCTCGGCCGACTGGACCAGCGCGTCCGCGCTGCGGTCGTTGAGCTTGAGCAGCGTGTTCAGGCTCTCGTTCATCGCGTCGAACAGCTTGCGATAGTCGCCTTCCATCGCCTTGATGCCGAAGTCGCCCGACAGCGAGAGCACCTTCTCGTTGCCCTTCAGGTAGTCGTCCCACTGGTGGGCGAAGGCGTCGAACGCCGTCCGCTCCTCGGCGTCCGTCGCGGCGGCGCGGAACTTGGTGCTCGTCGCGGCCAGCGTCGACGCGAGCTCGGCGATGTGCGTCTTGAGCCGCTTCTGGTCGTCCTCGGAGTCGGACACCATGTGCGCGTACTGCGTCGCGCGCAGCTCCAGGACGGTCGCCCGCAGCGCCCCCAGCATGCGCACCCTCGGCAGCGCGTCCGAGGCGACGCCGCGCACCTGGCTGCTGACGTGTCCCAGCTCGACGACGGCCAGGCCCCCGACCATCGTCGTCAGGACGAGCACCGTCGCCAGCACGACCAGCATCTTCGTGCCGATCCGCAGATCATCGAACCAGTTCCACATGGGCTTCTCCAGACCGGATGCGCGAGCGCCGCGCTGGTGCGGGGCGCCGGAATCGCGCCTCATCCCGAGCTATATCGGCACGGGAAGGCCGCCGCTTGACGGCTTCCCGCGTCCGCGCCGGCCAAGGAAATCACGCCCCGCGGCGGACGCCGCGGCTTCAGCCCCGGCTCAGGAGGCGTGCGCGAGCCCGACGCCGTCCCGGCCCTTCGTCTTGATGCCGTAGAGCGCCAGATCGGCGCGCTGGATGAGCTCATGCTCGGCGCACGGGGCGCAGGTCTCGGCGATGCCGATGCTCAGCGTCATCGCCATGTCGCGCGGCAGCTCGCCCGGGCGCGTGGCCATCGCGGCGCGCAGGCGTTCGCACACGCACTGGGCGTCGGCCAGCGTCGACGACAGCACGAACGCGAACTCGTCGCCACCGAGCCGCACCGGCAGGTCGGTCTGCCGGCTCAGCGCCTCCATCTGCGCGGCGACCCAGCGAAGCGCGGCGTCACCGATGGGGTGGCCGAAGCGGTCGTTGATCGCCTTGAAATAGTCGACGTCGATCAGCGCCAGGCAGATCGGGGCCTCGATGCCCGCGCGCGGCAGCACCCCCGCCAGGTATTCGTCGAAGCGGCGCCGGTTGGCCAGGCCCGTCAGCGCGTCGTGACGCGCCTCCAGCTGCATGCGCTCGACCCGCTGCAGCACCTGGCACTCGTGCAGCTCGTGGAAGCGCCGGTAGGCCTCCAGCGCCTGCACCGGCTCGCCCTGGGCTTCGTGCACGGCCGATTTCAGGCGCCACAGCTCCTCGACGTTGATCTCGCCGTCGTGCTCGAGCGCCATGACCAGGCCGTGCTCGATGGCGCTCATGGCCTGCGCCGTCTGGTTCGCCTGCAGGTAGGCGCGGGCACGGATGGCGTGGTACGGGACGACGGACAGCGCCGGGATCTCGCCGCGCAGCCGCTGGTTGCTGGCGTCGAGCTGCGCGTGGGCCTGGTCGAGTTGCCCGAGCGCGACATGCGACAGCGCCAGGCAATCGCGCGCCTCGTGGGCCTCGCGCTGGTTGCCGCGTCCGATCCAGGCCTTGGCGACTTCCTCGGCCATCGCGATCGCGCGCTGCGCCATTGGCTTCCAGGTCGCTTCGGCGCCATGGCGCTCGCGCGTGTCGATGGCCGTCCTGGCGAGGATCCAGCTCAGGTTCGACCGCAGGCGCAGCGTCGCGGGTTCGTCGGGGTGGCGGGCGGTGAGCGTCAGCGCCTCCTCGAGCACCTGCGTGGCCTCGGACACCAGCCCGAAGTCCATCAGCGCGATCGCGCGCACGTTGGCCGCGCGCGCCAGCAGCGACAGGTCGGCTGCGGCGCGCGCCAGCGCGTTCGCGCGCAGCACGGCGTCCAGCGCGGGCGCGGCACGTCCCTGCATGACGTTGGACAGCCCGTGCACGATGAGCGCCATCGCCTGCCCGCGAGCCGAGCCGATCTCGCGGAAATGCGACAGCGCCTCCTTGGCGACGGCCTCGGCGGCATCGTACTGGCGGTGGAACGCCAGCGCCCGCGCGAGCAGGGGCGACAGCCACATCAGCCGCTCGCCCTCGCCGAGCTCGCGCATCCGGCCGGCCGCCGCCTGGATGACAGGCAGCGCCGCGCCCCCGATCTCTTCGACGGTGGCGTCCAGCGAACGCAGTTCCTCGTCCAGCACAGCGACTGCCCCTCGTTTCGTCTCAACCCGCGCCGATTCTCGCAAAACGCGATCGCCTGGCGACAGGATGATTGTCACGCCCGATCGTGACGGGCGGCGGAAAGCGTGACATCGATCTCGCACAACCCGTCACGGCGCGCCTTCGGCCGCCGCCGGCACCTGCTGGTGGCGCTTTCGCGTCGCAGCGCTTGCGCGAGGTCAATCCCGTTTCGCACGGTCATCCGATAGTGGCGTCATGATCCTGACGTCAACACTCCGGGCATGAGGGCCCTCGGCGCGCGCATCGCCGAGAGCACGGCCTGGCTGGCCCGGCTCGGGTTGCCGTGCATCGGCAGCAGGCCGGCGAGCGTCGGCGCGTGCCTGGCCACGGTCGTGTGGGCGTGCCTGCTCCCCGCCGGAGCGGCCGCCGCGTTCGCCCTGTACTCCGCGTACGAGACCATGCACGACACGCTGGTCCACCAGGCGCAGACGTCGTCGCGATCCATGGCGCGCAGCGTGGACGGCGTCATTTCCGGCGCCGCCGGTCATCTGGAGGCGCTGGCGACCTCGGAGGCGCTGGCTTCGAACGACATCGCCCGCTTCGAGGAGACGGCACGGCGCATCCAGCGCTATCAGCCTGGCGACAATCTCGTGCTCACGGCGGCAAGCGGCCGCCAGCTCGTGAACACCGCCTTGCCGCGCAGTGCGCCGCTGCCGATGCATGGCAACCCGGCCTTCCAGCAAGCCGTCCTCGTGAGCGGACGGCTGCAGGTCTCCGATCTGTTCCTGGGCGGTGCGCTGAAGAAGCCGCTCATCGCCATCGAAGTCCCCGTGCGCGAAGGATCGGCTGTGCCGTACACGCTGGCGATCGGCTTCCTGCCGGATCGGTTCGCCCGGCTTCTTTCCGAGCAGCGGCCCGATGCCGACTGGGTCGTCTCCATCCTGGACAGCACCGGGACGATCGTGGCGCGCACGCATGAGGCCGACCGCTTCGTCGGCCACAAGGCGGCCGCGGGGCTGCTCGAGGCCATGCGCACTCGTCCGGATGGGATGCTCGAGACGAAGACCCTCGAAGGGACGCCCGTCATCGCGGTGTATTCGCGCTCGACGGTCGCCCGCTGGACCGTCGCCGTGGGCGTTCCGGAGGCCGTCCTGCTCGGCAGGCTCAGGCGCTGGATCATCCTGGCCGTGGCACTGAGCGCGGCCATGCTGGCGGCCGGCACGCTGATGGCACGCGTCGTCACCCGCCGGATCGGCGGCGCGATGCGCGCCCTGACAGCGCCTGCGGACGCCCTCGGGCGCGGAGACCCGGTCACTCCAAGCGAACTGCCCATCTCCGAGGCACAGCAGGTCGGCGACGCGCTGGCTCGCGCATCCGAACTGCTGCTCACGCGCACCTCCGAGCGTGACCGTGCGACGCACGAGCGCTCGGTCGTGGCGGCCCAGGCCACGGCGCTCGAACACGCTGCCACGCACGATTCGCTCACGGGCCTGCCCAATCGGGCCCAGTTCTTCAGCGCACTCGAAGCGCGCGTGCAGCAGCACGAACGCGCCGGCGGCACATTCACGGTCCTCTTCGTGGACATCGACGATTTCAAGCCCGTCAACGATGCGCATGGGCACGGCGTCGGCGACGAACTGCTCTGCGCCTTCGCCGCGCGCCTGCGCTCGAGCTTTCGCGACAGCGACCTGGTCGCACGCCTCGGCGGCGACGAATTCGGCGTGATCGTCGACGCGCACACGCGTGAGGAGCTGCAGGCGACGGCCAGGCATCTGCTCGAATCGCTGGCGCGTCCGTACGGCGTGCGCCACTTGACGATCAGGGTGTCGGCCTGCGCCGGGGCAGCCTCCTACCCGAAGGACGGCAAGGATGGACACGACCTCATCGAAGCCGCCGACGCGGCGATGTACCAGGCGAAGTCCGGCGGCAAAGCGGCTTTCTTCATCGCCGGGACGCGGTGAACAGGCCGTCCGGCGCGGCCCTGGACGCCGGCACGCCGATGTGCACCCCTTCCGAGGGCGGCGCACGCCCCGGCGGCCGGTCCACGCCTTTGAAAGCCATCCTTCTTGCGAAGCGTCAAGCGGCCTCGGCGGACTTCTTCCTAGAGTTCAGCCCTGGCCGAGGCCCCCGTCGGAGGCGCAAGCCGCCCGCATCCAGGGCAACAAAGGAATCTGCATGACACGCTCCACTTCATCGCACGCGTACCTGGTCGGCGCCGGCATCGCCTCCCTCTCGGCCGCGGCGCTCCTGATCCGCGACGCGGGCGTCGACGGCCGGCGCATCCATGTCCTGGAAGAGTCGGCTCTTCCCGGCGGCGCACTGGACGGCAAGGGCGATGCGCAGTCCGGCTACGTGACGCGAGGCGGTCGCATGCTCACGGAGGAGACCTACGTGTGCCTGTGGGACGTCCTCCAGGCCATCCCGTCGCTCGATCGCCCCGGCTCGTCGGTCAAGGACGACTGCTGGGCATTCAACGCCGAGCACGTGTCGCACGCCCGGGCCCGCCTCATCGACCGCGATCACCGCATCCTCGACGCCCGGCACCTGGGCTTCGACATCCAGGATCGGGTCGAGCTGATGCGTCTGCTGGCCAGCTCGAAGAAGTCCCTCGGCACGAAGCGCATCGAGGAGGTCTTCTCGGGACATTTCTTCCAGACCAACTTCTGGACGATGTGGCGGACCACGTTCGCGTTCCAGAACTGGCACAGCGCGATCGAGCTGAAGCGCTACATGCTCCGCTTCCTGCAGGAGTTCCCGCGCATCCACACCCTGGGCGGCGTGCGGCGGACGCGCTACAACCAGTACGACACCATCGTCCGCCCGATGCGCCGCTGGCTCGAGAGCCAGGGCGTGAGCTTCGTGCACGGCACCAAGGTGATCGATGCGCAATTCGCACCGAGCGGCAACGGACACCGGGTGACCCGCCTGGACGCGCTTCGCGACGGGCAAGCGTCGGCGTACCCGGTCGGCGCCGAGGACGTCGTCCTGTTCACGGTGGGATCGATGACGGCCGACGCCACGTATGGTGGCGATGCCTGGCCTGCGCCGCTGGTGCGCGACAAGCGCGACGGCGCATGGACGCTCTGGGAGAACATGGCGCGCAAGATGCCCGGCCTGGGCCGCCCCAACACGTTCTGCGGCAACGTGGACGAGACCAAGTGGCTGTCGTTCACGTTGACGATGCGCAGTCCGCTGCTGCTCGACCGGATCGAGGCCTTCAGCGGCAACGAGCCGGGTACCGGCGGGCTGATGACGTTCAAGGACTCCTCGTGGCTGATGTCCATCGTGGTGCCGCACGCGCCGCACTTCGCGGGCCAGCCCGACGGCGTCTACACGCTCTGGGGCTATGGCCTGTTCGTGGACCGGCCGGGAGACCACGTCCACAAGCCCATGGCCGACTGCACCGGCCAGGAACTGCTGACCGAGTTGATGCACCAGCTCGGTTTCGAGGACATCCTGGCGGACGTCCGCGCGAGCACCACCGTGATTCCGGTGATGATGCCCTACATCACCAGCGAGTTCGAGCGACGCGCCGTCGAGGACCGGCCCGCGGTGATCCCGCAGGGCGCGCTGAACTTCGCACTGATGGGCCAGTACGTCGAGATCCCCGAGGACTGCGTGTTCACCGTCGAATACTCGGTGCGTTCCGCCATGCATGCCGTCTACGGCCTGTTCGGCGTCGACAGGCCGATTCCGCCGATCTATCGCGCCGTCGCCGATCCCGAGGTCGGCGTGCAAGCCTTGCACACGCTTCTGACGGGGGTAGCGCCGGACCCTGTCGAAGCCGCCGAGGCCGGCTGACGGCCTGGGGGCGATGCGGCGGGGTGCTCGGCCTCGGATCGTGCCGCGGTCCGTCACCCTGCGATTCGTCAAGGACGGGCCAGGAATCTCTATCAGGCAGGATCGAGGCCGTCCACGAATATCGGTTCGCAACGGCCACCTCGAGACGTGACGGGTAGAGCCCGCCAGGGAACCCGATGCATAGTGTGGCCTGGCCATCGGCAAGCCTACGGCACGGGGCTGCCAACCGCGGAGGGCGAACTTAGCCAATGTGTCTGGGCTTGACGGGGACTGATGTGGCGAGAGCAAAAGGCAAGACCTGGCCCCAGGCCGGTGGCCATTCGCCGATCGTCGTTCCAGTCGCGCTCAGATGCGCGACCGAATAGCGAGGCTGAGTCAGCCCCGTCTCAAGAACATTCAACCGTCAGCGATCACCGTGCAGACTCGGCCACGGCCGCCACGACTGACCAAAAAGGCTGCGAGCTGCCGAGGAAATCGGCTCGAAGACGGAATCATGGTTTAGGTCAGCAAGCTGCGGAAAATCTTTGAACGGAGCGTTCAGCAGAGGATGGCCTCGTCCGAGTTCAAGAACTTCCCCCGTCAGCGATTGCCTGATCGCTCGAAAAGCCACCAGGTCCACCGGAAGTGTGCCCCAAGGGTCGTATTCGTAGATCGAGTGCTCACCATCCGCATTGAGTTCACCATCCAGGCGAGCTCGCACTACCCGTTCACAAACACGCGCGGCGGCCCGAGTCAATGACGCGTCGTCCTTCGCGGCGAATAGCGGCTCGTAGAGTCCAACCTCTTCGCCTTCCTTGCTCTCGGCGTGCCACCGCCCATCCTTGATGGATTTCGACATCAACCAGAAAAAGTTGTTGAAATCCTTGTCTTGCGGTCCGCCCCCATCCATGCCTCCCTTGACGAAGCTCTCGTATACATAGCTTGAGAGCCAAGAGAACGCTTCGGGCATCTCGCAGGCTCGCACGACGCAAAGCAGCCAAAGCATGCTTCGCTCATAGCCAGTTGGATCGAACGGTGACAGATTCTCGCGAGTCAGGCGCTCGTATACGCAGCCCCACGCCCACATTCCATAGTGAACGACTTCGGTCAACAACGTCCGATCTGGCGGTGCACCAGTCGCTGCAACTTGGAATCCAACGAGACGGCCACCTGACACAAGGCAATCGAGCGCGCGGCTGACTCCACGCCAAGTTTCGCCCGCCTGGATGTCCCGTCGCATCAGCGTCTGATGGTGCGCGTATTCCTCGCTCGCACGACCGACCAAAGGCGCGAAGTGCATCTTCCAACGATTCAGAAATTCCTCAGGCGTCTCTACGGCGTCACTCATGTCGTCCTCAATGCTTGCGTCCGGTTGTCACGGGCGCATTCCATGGTAGCACTTGGACGTTTGCCTGCTTCGGATCGTTTATGTAGCTTTGTCGAACAACGAATCCTTCGAACTTCTTACCCAACATATCTCTTTGGATATCTGCAGCATAGGTACGAGCGTCCAGTGATGTCGTCTTCCAATAGGGAGCCAACGTTGTTGCCTTGCTCAAGACATCTCGGGCGAACCAGTCCGCACCGTTCGCCTGCCGCGCGCTCAAAGTTCCTGCGTTACCGTCCGCACTGGTCTTGATTTCGAAGACGTCCCACGCACCCGAGTGCAGGCCCGTAGCACGCTTGCCGAAGATGTCCACACCGTGACCGCTAGGGTTCTGAATTGCACCGATCGAATCCTGCGTATAGAGCCCACTCCATCCCAGCACAGTGCCAAACACATACTCACCGTAGCCGCCCCAATTCTTGACTCTGTTAAGAACGGAATCTGCTGCGCCGCGAATGCGTCGCGGGATGAACTTCTCCGCCAGGTCTTGGATCTTGTCTTCTGATTTGAAGGCGGCGGTCAACGCCTTTTGAAGCACGCCACGAACCAACGGGTCACCCAGATCCAGTCCGGGCATATTCTTGATCTCCGACAACGCTTGCTTGGCGTCCTCGAACATCTTCTTTGCGCTCGGCACGCCCTCGAACAGTCCAGAGACGCCCGAAATGATTGGCAAGTTCTGAGCAAGCGGCGAATGAAGAATATCCTCGAAAGTGCCGCGCTTGGCGAGGCCATCAGAGATGTTCAGTCCATACTCATTGAACGGGATGACCGCTGCATCGACCAAGGCAGTCGTGAACTTGTAGGCTGGTACCGAAGCGCCGGTTGTTGAGCCATCCGTCAGATAATTCCGAATGACGCTCGCGAGCGACGATTGCTCCTGGATCTCGTGTAAATCACCCGTCGCGACAGCGCGGTAGACCATGTTGTCAGGCGTCGCGAACGTGTCCCCCGAACTGGCGGCCTTTACATACTGTTCAACACCATCGGCCAAATCAAGTCTGGACTGCGCCTTCGAGAGGGCGAGTGCAGAATACTGCTCGACGTCCGAGACTTTATATTCGAACGTTGTCGGACTTGAAAGCGCAGTGAAATAGATCGAGTTTTCGTGATTCTGATTGAGGTCATCAACCACGTGCTTGGCAAAATCCGGGTTGCTGATCAAATCACCGGAAAGCGCAAACAATGGAATTGCGCCGGCGCGCAGATTGAAGACAGAGCTATTGCCTCCGGCCACTTGTTCATCAGTAAATTTCGGCTGAATGCGGGCGCCTACCTCCATGTACTGCCCGGCCAAGGGCTGGCCGTACACCTGCGATGGCGACCGCAACATCCCAGTGTTCGGATCGAACAAGCTGTTCTGGCTTGAATCGGCCAACTGAGACTGCTGTATCGCATCGCTTTGTTCGATACCGTGTCGTTCAAAGTTCGCTTGGTCGAACTTGGCCTGCAAAATGGCGTCGCTTTGATCGATTCCCTGCTGCATCACGGTCGAGGGCAGTTCCCCGAACATCCTCCGCTGGATGGCGTCGCTTTCATCGATACCTTCCTGCAGGCGCGCTCTAGCCTGTGCCTGAATTTCGTCCGAAGCGGCATCTCCAAGCGCCTCACCAAGAGAGTTCGCGAAGAGGGAACTCAGGTGAGGTTTGGGACTTCGCCCGTCAGCCGACATTACCTGAGCGCTGGCCCATCCGCTGGCCATGCCCGCGACCGTGCGGTTGGCGATCTGCGTATAGGGCGACGAGTCGCCCAGCACGTCACCCATGACGCCACCGGCAGCCTGGCCGGCGGCGGAGCCGACCGCCGATGCAGCGATCTGGCGCCAGCTCCATTCGCCCTTGACCAACTGGCTGACCGCGCTCGACGTGACCGCCTGTGCGACGGCCATTCCGGCCTGTTCCGCCCTGGTGGCCACGGAAACCGAGCCGTTCAACGCGGTCTCCTTCGCGGCCTCTTCACCGACGGCGGTCGCGCCGGGGGCGAACGCCGCCCCCACACCGGCGGTGATGGCCGAACCAACCGCCGACGTCGCCACCTGCTTCCAGCTGAAGCCCTTGGTGTTGCCCATCAGGTCGCCCACGGCCTGACTGGCGATGGAGCCGACCGCGCCACCGATGGCGGCCGCTGCGACGGCGGTGGCCGTCGCGGAGCCGAGCACGAACCCCGTCCCGGCGGCAGCGACCAGGCTGCCGCCACCTGCGAGCGCTGCGCCGCCGACCGCCGCCGCGCCAGCGGTGCCCGCCGCCGTGGTCATGGCGGCGCCGAGCAGTTCCGCGGCCGCACCCGCGGTATAGATCGTCACGACGATCGCCACGACCACCATGATGATCATGCCGATCGTTCCGCAGCCCTTGTTCTGGGCCGGCGGCGGCGGCGCGGGCAGCGAGGGATCGATGTGGCCGATGACCTCGCCCGGGTTGTACGGGCGGAAGGTCGTCGAGTTGTTGTGGATGTTCGTGACCTTGTTCGGGATCACGAGCAACTGCCCGGCCACCAGCGTCTCGCTGCCGGAGAGGTTGTTGGCCTGGGCGATCAGGTACCACATCTGCCCGTCGCCCCACATCGCCTGGGCAATGGAGCGCAGCGTGTCGCCGCCGCGTACCGTGTAGTTGACGGCGACGGCGGCCGGGTAGGTGGAGTTGATCGGCTGGTAGTTCTCGTCGAAGTCCGCCGCCGACCGGGCGTTCGAATTGCCGGACGTCGACGGCGCGATCTTGCCGTAGCTGTTCGGGTCCACCTTGCCGCCGGGGGCGCTCTGCGCAAGCTCCTCGGCGTAGGAGACGCGGCTCGCGTTGTCGGTGTGCCGCGTGGAGACGTCCCCGATCATGCGGCCGGTCGCATAGAAGTATTCGTGCACGACCGGCGTCGTTCCGGTGTCGCCGCCCGTCTGCGTGCGCCGCAGCACCAGGCCATTGGACGAGTTGACGTAGGTCATCGTGTGGCCCGTCGACAAGTCGTAGGCCGACGACAGGAAGCCGTCGTCGTCGTAGTAGAGGCGGGACGTGCCCGTGCGCACGTTCTGGCCGGTGCTGCTGACCGTGATCTGCGTCTCCTTGGCGTCGTCCCAGTACGCGTAGGTGTAGGACGTGGTGGTCGCCACGGTGCCGGAGGTCGGGCCCTGGTCCACGCGGGCCAGCGCGCCGTGGCCCGTGGTGCTCACGGCGGAGTCGGTGGTGTCGGAGAAGTAGTAGTAGGTCGAGGTCGTCGACGCCACCTTGTCCGTGCTCTGGCTCATGCGTCCGAGCACGTCATAGCTGGACTTCGTGTCGCTGATGACCGTGCCCGTCGTGCCGGTCGTCGTGTAGGTGATGTACTCCGTCGTGCGCCCGAGGTTGTCGATCAGGCGTCGCGCGCCCAGCACCTTGGTCGCGCCGAATTGCGTGTCCTCGAGGAACCCGTCCGTGGAATAGACGTAGGTCTGCAGGACGCCATCCGTGGCGTCGAGCGCCGTCGCGCGTTGGCCGCGCAGGTCATAGGTGAGGGCCACGCCCTGGGCCCCCTGCACGATGTGGCCGCTGCCATCGCTGCGGTTGCCCGCATAGCTGCCCTTCGTGAGCGTGAAGCGGTTGGTGGCGTCGTACGTGTACCAGAAGGTGTCGTGCTGCATCACGCCGCTGAGCAGGTCCTGGTAGACGGCGTCGACCGTGCGCCGGTTGCCCACGGCGTCGTATTCGTAGAGGGCAGTGACCTCGGCATCCTTGACCTGGATCATGCGGCCCAGTTCGTCGTAGGAAATCTGGCTGGACTGGTACTGGGTCGCCGGCCCGGTGTGGGTGGCGTCGAGTCCCGTGTACTCCTCCCAGATCCGGTTCCCGGCGTTGTCGTAGCCGTAGCGGGTCAGCGTGAGGTCGGTCGGCGAGAGGTCCTTGGCTTCCTTGAGTTCGCCGTTGCCGTAGTACTGGTAGTCGATCTCCTGGCCGGTGCTGCCGACCTGACGCGCGAGATGGCCGCCGTAGTCGTAGATGTACTGGAACGCGTGGCCGCCCTCGTCCATGTGCCACGTCGTGGTGCCGAAATAATTGACGTTGTCGAACGTGGTGCGGCCGTCGACGCCGGTCGTCTTGAGCTGGTAGCCGCCGATGCTCGGGGCATGGCCATCGTCGCCCAGCCCCATGATGCCCGGGTTCTGACCCTGCGGCACGAAGGCGTAGTCGTAGCGCGTGACGTAGGGACTCGTTCCGGCGGCATCGACGACCGTCGAGGTGACGCGTCCGAGGTTGTCGTAGAACGTCTCGTCGATGGTGTTGGCCGCGTTGCGGTGCCAGATGCGATGCCCTTCGGCGTCGTAGTGGTAGTAGTCGCTCAGCGTCACCGCCGCGAGGTTCGTGCGCGTGACGTTGAGCTGATCCGCCTGGGTCAGGTTGCCCAGCTTGTCGCGGGTCTGCACCGTCTCGAAGCCGAGTTCGTCGATCACGTCGCGGACGTGGCCGAGGACGTCGTACTTCGTGATCTTGTAGCCGTTGTCCGCCGCCCACTGCTGGCTGACGTGGTCGCTGCCGCCCACGTAGTTCTGGCGCGAGAGATGGTTGTTCGCGTCCAGCACCGTGTCCGCGCGGCCTTCGAGGTCGTAGCCGTACGTCGTGACCGGGCGGGCGCGCACGCGCATGCCGTTCTCGCCGACGACCGTCGTCTGCGGGTCGATCTTCTGCACCAGCGCGCCGAGCGTGTTGTAGACCGACGTGGTCTGCAGCAGGCTGGAGTCCACCGTCCCGCCGAACAGCTGGGCGGCCTTGGCGGCGTTCCCGGCCGTCGCGTCGTCCCATTCGGCGGCCACCTGGCCGAAGGCGTTGAAGCTCTGGTGCCGGTTGACCTGGGCGGGGATGGTCAGCCCCTGGCTCCATTGCTGGATCACCGGCTGGGCGGTACTGGCGCTGCCCAGCGAGAGCTGGCCGGAGATCTTGATCGTCTGGCCGACGCCGTTGACGTAGTTCGACGTGCCGGCGGCGTCGTTGACCATCGTCAGCGTGATCGGATACGTGCGCGGATTGCCGTCCGACGGCTGGTATGCCGACACGTCCCAGCTGAAGGTGGTGCAGTACAGGCTGTCGTTCCAGACGCCGGCAAGCACCTGCGTCACCACCGCCGGCGGGGAGCCGGGAATGGTGAGGTCGGCCTTGAGATACGGAACATGCTCGCCTTGCGGCCCGTTCAGCACGATCGGCAGGCGGTCGGTGTTGCTGACGTTGTTGACGATGTTGCCGTTCGGCTGCACCGTGAACCAGCCGTTGCCCCCGAGCACCTTCTGTCCGCCGGTGGTGCCAATGAACTGGTAGTCGAGCGCGACGTCACCGGCGTTCGAGCGCCAGGCGCTGGCGTCGTATGCGAGCTGCGTGTTGGCGGCGACATTCGTGAACGTCTGCACCGCTTGCCATGCCGCGCCGCTGCCGTGCGGGCGAACGCTCAGCACGACGCTGGCCGCCGCAAGGGCCGGGGTCAACGTCAGGATCGCGCTCTTGACCTGCGGAGTGTCGAACGAATAGTTGGTCGTCGTACCGTCCGCGGCGACGGTGATGGATCCGTAGCCCTGGCCGACGACGACGCCCTGCGAGGTGACCGCCTGGTAGTAGAAGCGGCTCGGTCCCTTGCCGATCAGGCCGCTGGCATCCCATGTGAACAGGCCGTTGCTGCCTCCAAGCAGGTTGCGCGCGTCCGCGAGGGTTGCGTCGGTCTGGCCCGCCTGGAACACCGAGAAGCCGGTGGCACTCGGAATGTTGAGTGTCAGCACGGGCTTTTGTGCCAAAGTGGAGAACGTCGTGCAGCTGACCACGCCGTTGGCGCTCACCGAGTAGGTGCCCGACGATTGCGCATCGGTCGCGATGTAGGTCAACTGGACGCGGCTGCTACCGAGGTAGTCGCTGAAGTTGACGAGGATGCTCGTCGAACTGCTTCCCACCGTGCGGATGATGCGCGGGTCGCTCATGGTCAGCGTCATCTTCTTGCCGTTGCCGTCGTCCAGCGTGATCGTCGCGGATGGCGATGCGACACCCGGCAACGTCAGCGTGGTGACCGGAGTCCAGCCGGAACCCGTGGCGTTGCTGACCTGGTCGACGGCGCCGCCCAGCGTCAGCGTGCCGTCGCCCTCGCCCACGAAGCGCTGGAATCCGTCGCTGCCATTGAACTTGACGACATAGTGATAGCCCGCCGTGGCGCTCGACAGCCGGCTGGTCGAGGCGAACGGGGCGAACGCGTGCATGTCGAAGCTGGTCGACAGGTTGCCGTCCAGCGTCTGCGAGACGCTCGTGCCGTCGGCCGTCGTCAGGGTCATCGTGTAGGTGCCGCTGGCACCGTTCACCGACGCCAGCGCGCCGCCCAGCTGGAAGCCGACGACCGAGGAAAACGCGGCCGGCGCGCAGGTGTTGGCCATGCCGGCGCCCGTCCAGCTCACCGAGCCGTTGCTCAGCGTTCCCAGCACGAAGGCGTGGCTGGCCGTGACCTGGAACACGCCATAGCGTTCGCCGGAAGGACCCGACGCAATCAGATATTCGTAGGTGCCTGCCGCCAGCGAATTGCCGTCGATCATCTCGCTGCTGCCCGTCCACGGACCGGCGAGCCCCTGCCAGGCGGTCGTACCGGTCAGCCGGTAGGCGATACCACCCGGCGCCCAAGGACCGACGAAGCCGGCCGGTGGGTGGCTGATCAGCGGTGCGGCCAATTCCAGCGTCGTCGAGCCGGCGCCGGCGACCCAGGTGTCGGCCTTGGCCATCGGTGCCGCGACGGACGGGCCGGTCGTGGTGCCGAAGGTGACCGTCTGCGCCGCCGTCATGCCGCTGTCGTCGGACGCGAGCACGGTGACGACGTTCGGATTGGGCGAGCCGTAGGGCGCAGTGCCGATGATGTAGCTGTTCGTGCCCGCAATCGGCGTCACGCTCAGGGCCACCTGGTTGGTCGTGCCGTAATTGGTGAAGGCCTCGACCCGGCCGGACGCAGTCACGATGCGGGAAACCGACAGCGTGCAATCGAAGTCGTTTTCCGATTCGCCGGCGCCCTGATAGTGCACGTTGGTGATCGTGCCGATCGTCATCCAGCTGCCGCCGGGGATGCAGGCCTGCAGGCTCAGCGTGCTGCCGTCGTAGGGGATCGTGACGGAGCCGCCCGGCACCACGCCGCCCAGGAGGCCGCCGCTCGCATTGAGCACCCGGTACTGCCAGGTGGTGGGGAAGCCGCCGTTCAGCTGTCCATTCGAGCCCAGCGAGTACCCCGTACCCGGCAGGGTGAACTTCGTGATCGGCGCGAGATAGGGCAGGAAGGCCCGGGACGGCATGCCGCTCCAGTCCACGGCCAGTTGGGTCGCGCTGACCGCCGACGTCGTCGCCGACGACGGCGTCGTCAGGCCGCTGAGCGTGTTGCTGGCGGAGATGGCCGGCGTCGCGAACGGGATCGACGATGAGCCACTGCCGTTGCTGACGGGCGTGTACGGCGTGTTGGTGACACCGCCGGAGGCGCTCTGCCCGGTGCTGCCCATCGAGATCGGGCCCTGCAGGTTCGTCAGCGTCTGCGTGTAGGCCGCCGCCATGCTGGCAGCGTCCTGCTGGAACGAGATGTCCGGGGTGACCGTGTTGATCAGCTCGTTGCGTTCGTCGTAGACGCTGAAGGTCGAATAGACCGACGCGTTGACCGCGGCAGCCTGCAGCGTCATCGTCGAGAGATCGACCGTGCCGACGTTGGCGCTCATCTGGCGCGTGACGTTGCCGTTGATGTC
>Ga0209258_100499_pt1 | contig 38873 bp, 34 predicted proteins | sample Araplaol_mTSA_r2_FD_184281 | JGI IMG/M metagenome (GOLD analysis project Ga0209258, IMG submission 184281) | Arabidopsis root microbial communities from North Carolina, USA - plate scrape CL_Col_mTSA_r2 (SPAdes) (version 2) | ecosystem: Host-associated > Plants > Roots > Endosphere | place: USA...
CGCGGCCGCGGATGGCGATGGGGCCGATCTCGGCGGCCAGCGGGCGGCTGTTGTCGACGAACTCCTCGCCCAGGACGTCGCGGATGCGCTGCGCCTCGTCGGCCGCGCGCCACTGCTCCACGAGCTTGCCTTCGTGCCAGACCGCGAAGCCCACGTGGGGCCGCACGAGCGCGTGGCGGCGCACGGCCTCCACGCAATGCGCCAGCTCCGTGGAGTCGGACTTCAGGAACTTGCGGCGTGCCGGCGTGCTGAAGAACAGCTCGCGCACTTCGACGGTGGTGCCCTGCGCGCGCGCGGCCGGCGCGAGCTCGCCCGAGCGCGCATCCAGGCGCTGCGCATGCGCGGCGTCCGGCGTGCGACTGACCAGCGCCAGCTCCGACACCGACGCGATGGCCGCCAGCGCCTCGCCGCGGAAGCCCATGGTCGAGACCATCTCGAGGTCGTCGAGCGAGCGGATCTTGCTGGTGGCGTGGCGCTTGAGCGCGAGCGGCAGCTCGGCCGCCTCGATGCCGCAGCCGTCGTCCTCGATCAGGATGGCGCGCACGCCACCGGCCACCAGGCGCACGTTGACCTGCGCGGAGCCGGCGTCGAGCGCGTTGTCGACCAGCTCGCGCACCACGGACGCCGGCCGTTCGACGACCTCGCCCGCGGCGATCTGGCTCACCAGTTCGTCGGGTAATTCACGGATGCCGCGGCGCCCGGGCGCCGCCGTCTGGAGACTCATCCCCGTATTGTAGGAAGCCCCGTCGATAATCGCCGCCCATGGACTCCTTGATTCCCCTGTTTCAGCATCTACTTCACGCCGACCAGTACCTGGCGGGCTTCGTGGCCAGCAACGGCGCGTGGGTGTACGGCATCCTGTTCGCTGTCATCTTCATCGAGACGGGCGTGGTCGTCATGCCGTTCCTGCCGGGCGACTCGCTGCTGTTCCTGGTGGGCGGCCTGGCCGCCAGCGGCGCCATCGACATCTCCATGGCGCTCGGGGTGATGTTCGCCGCGGCGGTGATCGGCAACCAGACCAACTACACGATCGGCCGCTGGATCGGGCCGCGCGTCTTCCACTGGGAGAACTCGCGCTGGTTCAACAAGGAAGGCTTCGACAAGTCGCACGCGTTCTTCGAGAAGTACGGCGGTGCCGCGCTGATCGCCGGCCGCTTCATGCCCTTCGTGCGCACCTTTGCCCCGTTCGTGGCCGGCGTCACCTGCATGACGCGGCGCCGCTTCACGATCTTCGACGTCACCGGCGCCGCCCTGTGGATCGGCAGCGTCACGCTGCTGGGCTACGGCATCGGCAACCTGCCGTGGGTCAAGGGTCACCTGCAGTGGATCTTCCTGGCGATGATCATCATCCCGGGCGTGCTGGCACTGGTGGGGATCCTGCGCAAGAAGGCGCAGCCGGCGGGCTGAGGCTTATTCCGGTGTCAGGTCTTGCCTTTTGCGCGTCGTCGGCTGCAGCGGTTCTCCGAGCCGGCGTTCAGCGTTCAAGACCGGAGTCCGTTGACGATGCCTTGTCGCGCAAAAGGCAAAAGGCAAGACCTGACACCGCAAAAGGCAAGACCTGACACCTACAGATCGCGGTGCCGCGCGATCGGCGGGTTCTTCGCGAAGTAGCGGTCGATGCCGGTGTACAGCGCCTCGACCAGCCGGGTGCGGTAGTCGGGGTCGCGCAGCTTGTCCTCTTCCTGGGGGTTCGAGATGAACGCCGTCTCGACCAGGATCGACGGGATCGAGGGCGCCTTGAGCACCGCGAAGCTGGCCTGCTCGACCTGGCCGCGGTGCAGCTTGCCGACCTTGCCGATGCGCGACAGCACCTCGCCGCCGACGCGCAGGCTGTCCTTGATCTGCGCCGTGGTGCTCATGTCGAGCATGGCGCGCATGACCTGTGCATCCTTGACCTTGACGCTGACGCCGCCGACCGCGTCGGAATGGTTCTCCTTGTTGGCCATCCAGCGCGCCGCCGCGCTCGAGGCGCCGCCCTGGCTCAGCGCGAACACCGAGGCGCCCTTGGCGTCGGGCGTGAAGAACGCGTCGGCGTGGATGGAGACGAACAGGTCGGCCTGGACGCGCTCGGCCTTCTTCACGCGCTCGCCCAGCGGCACGAAGAAGTCGGAGTCGCGCGTCAGCAGCACGCGCACGCCGGGCTTGGCATTCAGGCGCTCGCGCAGTTGCAGGGCGATGGCCAGCACGACATCCTTCTCGTGCAGCCCCGTGGGGCCGGTCGCGCCCGGATCCTCGCCACCGTGGCCCGGGTCGATGGCGATCACGAGCAGCCGGTCGACCTTGCGCTTTTCCTCCGGCGTCAGCGGGCGGGCCGCGAACGGCGCCTGCGTCTCCATCGTGGACGTGTCGATGCCGGCGCCGCCGTGGATCGCGGAGCCGACCTCGGCCACGCGCGGGCCCGAGGTGCCCGGCGGCGGCGGCAGCGACGCGATGTTGGTCCCGGGCACGACCGGCGCGCTGGCGCCGCTGGGGATGCGGCCGATGAATTCGCCGAGCGCGTCCTGCACCTCCTGCGCGGCCCGTTGCTCGGACTGCTCCTTGCCGCGCAGCAGCGCCAGCAGCGGATCCTGCTCGCGCACCGGGTAGAGATCGAACACCAGGCGATGCTGGTAGGCCGCGACCGGCGCGAGCATGAACTGCTGCGGCGCCACGGCCTGCTTCAGGTCGAGTACCAGGCGCACCACCCGCGGCGTGTTCTGGCCGACGCGCACGCCGGCGATGAACGGGTCGTCCGCGCGCACCTTGCCGACCAGCTCGCGCAGTGCGGGGCTCAGCTCGAGGTTGTCGATGTCGACGACGAGGCGATTGGGGTCGTTGGCGAGGAAGTTGCGCGCCTGCAGCGGCTCGTCGGACTCGATGGTGACGCGCGTGTAGTCGGCCGCGGGCCAGATGCGGACGGCGACGATGCTGGCACCGAAGGCGAGGTCGGTGGCGCCCAGGCACAGCACGAGGCTGCCGCCACGCAGCAAGTCTCTACGCTTCATGAACCCAGATTGTCGATCAGAAGCAGCCCTTTGGGGGTCATCGCGTCGTATCGGACGCGACGATTGGCCTCGTCGTGTGGCGTGATCGTCACGCGCAGGTCGGGCACGGGCAGCAGCGGCTCGGCCTTCTCCGCCCATTCGACCAGCTTGAGCCCGGGGGCGACGAACAGGTCGCGCAGGCCCGCGTCCTCCCATTCCTGCGGGTCGTCGAAGCGGTAGAAGTCGAAGTGCGAGATGGCCACGTGGTCGAGCTCGTAGGTCTCGACCACCGCGTACGTGGGGCTCTTGATGCGGCCCTGGACGCCCAGTGCGTGCAGCAGGTGGCGCACGAAGGTCGTCTTGCCGGCGCCCAGCGGACCCTCGAGTTCCACGAAAGCGTCGCGCAGCGCGGACGCCTGCGCGAGCCGGCCTGCGTCACGCGCGCACGCGGCCTCGTCGGGCCAGTCGGCCTGCGATGTTCCTAGAATCACCGGATGTTGCAGCTGCGTCATGAGGTCGGGGAGGATCCCGCGAAGGTCGCTCTCTTGCGCCGCCTCGAAGGGTGGGCGCGCGATTTGGGATTCTCACAGATCGGCGTCGCCGAGGTCGACCTCGGCGATGCCGAGCAGGGCCTGCGCGCGTGGCTCGAGGCGGGCTTCCACGGCAGCATGGACTACATGGCCGCGCACGGCATGAAGCGGGCGCGTCCCGCCGAGCTGCAGCCCGGCGCGCTGCGCATCATCACCGCGCGCATGGAGTACCTGCCCGAGTCGCGCGGCGAGCAGTGGCAGGCGCAGGAGACCGCGCGCCTGGCACGGCCCGGCGAGGCCGTCATCTCGATGTACGCCAGGGGCCGCGACTATCACAAGGTGCTGCGCAACCGCCTGCAGAAGCTGGCCGACCGGCTCGCCGCCGAGATCGGTCCGCTGGGGCACCGCTGCTTCACCGATTCCGCGCCGGTGCTCGAAGTCGAACTGGCCACGCGATCCGGCCTGGGCTGGCGCGGCAAGCACACGCTGGCGCTCGCGCGCGACGCCGGCTCGATGTTCTTCCTCGGCGAGATCTTCGTCGACCTCGCGCTGCCGCTGACCGCGCCCGCGACGCCGCATTGCGGTCAGTGCACGGCCTGCATCGACGTCTGCCCGACGCAGGCCATCGTCGCGCCCGAGCGCCTCGATGCGCGCCGCTGCATCTCGTATCTCACCATCGAGAGCGGCGACCCGATCCCGCTCGAGTTCCGCCGCGCGATCGGCAACCGAATCTACGGTTGCGACGACTGCCAGGTGGCCTGCCCCTGGAACAAGTTCGCGCGCCGCACGTCTTTACCTGACTTTGCAGAGCGGCCCGACCTGGCCGAACCGACGCTGCTGGACCTGTTCGCGTGGAGCGAGGCGGAGTTCCTGCGCCGCACCGAGGGCTCGCCGATCCGCCGCATCGGCCATGCGCGCTGGCAGCGCAATCTCGCCGTGGCGCTGGGCAACGCGCTGCATGCAGGCGAGCCGCGGGCGCCCATCGAGGCCGCGCTGCGTGCGCGCCTCGCCCATGCGGGCCCGCTGCTGGCCGAGCACATCGACTGGGCGCTGTCGTCCGCGCCCGGCGCTGGCGCGTTGAACGAGCGAGGCGCCGCATCGGGTGCCGTCGAGGAATGAAGATGATCCGACCGTCATGGCACCGTCCCGCCCGTCGCGCGGCCTCCGGGGCGCGCGCACTGGGACAGGGCCTGCTGGGCATGGCGCTGATCGCGCTGGCCGCGTTCGCGTTGCTGCCGAGTGCACATGCCGCCACCGATGCCGGCGCCGCCCGCGCGGTCACGATGGAGAACCAGACCTTCCCTGCGCAGGCGAGCGTCGCCGGCGCGCCGCTGCAGCTCAATGGGGTGGGCCTGCGTGCCGCGTTCATCTACAAGGTCTACCTCGCCGGCCTGTACCTGCCCGCGAAGGCGGCCACGGGCGCGGACGCGCTGGCCCAGGCCGGCCCGAAGCGCGTGCAGGTGCGCATGCTGATGGACGGCCCGTCCGACGAGTTCGCCAAGGCCTTCACCGGCGGCATCGCCAAGCGCACGCCGGCCGGACAGGTGGCCGCGATGCAGGATCGCATCGCCGCGTTCGACCGCACGCTGCGCAGCGTCGGCAAGGTGCACAGGGGCGACGTGGTCGACCTCGACTGGCTGCCGTCCGAGGGCCTGGCCATGCGCATCAACGGCAAGCCGGTGGGCGCGCCGGTGCCTGGCGCCGACCTCTACGGCGCGATGCTGGCCATCTTCGTCGGCGACCGCCCGGTCGACGCGAAGATGAAGGCCGGCATGCTGGGCGCGGCGGGCTGACTTGGCCGCGGCCAAGAAGCCTTCGGCCGCGCGGGCGCACGCCGACGCACCGGCCCTCGCGGAGGCCATGCAGCGCAGCGCGGGCGCCATCGACCGCTTCCTCGACGGCCTGTGGCTGGAGGATGGCCTCGCGAAGAACTCGCTGGCGGCCTACCGGCGCGACCTGACCTTGTTCGCGGCCTGGCTGGGGCGGGAACAGTCGCGCGACCTCGCGCAGGCGCGCGCGAGCGACGTGCAGGGCTACATGCTCGCGCGCCATGCGGCGAGCAAGGCCACCAGCGCGAACCGGCGCCTGGCGGTGTTCCGGCGCTTCTACCGCTGGGGGCTGCGCGAGCGCCTCGTCGACGAGGATCCCACGCTCAAGCTGCGCCCCGCGCGCCAGCCGATGCGCGTGCCCAAGGCGCTCGCCGAAGCCCAGGTCGACGCGTTGCTCGCGTCGCCGGACACCGGCACGCCGCTGGGCGCGCGCGACCGCGCGATGCTGGAGCTGATGTACGCCAGCGGGCTGCGCGTGAGCGAACTGGTGGAACTGAAGCTGGTCAACCTCAGCCTGCCCGACGGCGTGGTGCGCGTGATGGGCAAGGGCTCGAAGGAGCGCCTCGTGCCGTTCGGCGAGGAGGCGCGGCGCTGGCTCGAGACGTGGCTCGCCACGTCACGCGCCGAGTTGCTCGAGGGACGGCGCAGCGACGCGCTGTTCGTGACGGTGCGCGCGGCGGCGATGTCGCGCCAGATGTTCTGGAACCTGGTCAAGAAATACGCGCTGGCCGCTGGCATCCGCGTCCCGATCTCGCCGCACACGCTGCGCCACGCGTTCGCCACGCACCTGCTCAACCACGGCGCCGACCTGCGCGCCGTGCAACTGCTGCTGGGCCACGCCGACATCTCGACGACGACGATCTACACCCACGTCGCGCGCGAGCGGCTGCGGCAGTTGCATGCGAAGCATCACCCGCGCGGGTGATGCAGGTGGAGCGACATCCCCCGCGCGGGCGATGCCTGCGGCTCAGTGGTGCTGCCAGACCCAGATGACCGTGCCGCGCGCATCGAAGTCCTTCAGCGTGAACGTCCCCAGCGAAGCGCCGCCGCTGCCGCTGTTGCTGCCGGTGGCCGGCAAGCCGGTGACGGACTGCAGGACGTCGGAGAAGTTGAAGCTGAAGGTCGCGGGCTGGGCGTCGACGACGGACTGCGCGACCGGCTGGCCGGCGTAGTCGGCGAAGTTCGACGGCGCCGCGCCCACCGCCTGCAGCGCCGTGGCGAACTGCGCCGGCGTGAGCAAGGTCGGCCCGGTGCTGCTCGCGAACGCGGCGGCCAGGCCGCTCGCGAACGGGTTCTGCGCGTTCGGCGACGACGGCTGCACGGCGACGAGGATCGAGCCGTCGGCGCCGCGCACGGCGCTCATCTCGGTCTCGTTCAGCGGTTGCGGCGTCGCCCGCGCGAAGGTGGATACGAGGCTCGCGAGCAGGAGCGCGCAGGCCTTGAAAGCGAAGGATCGGACGTGCATCGGAGGCTTCCTGAGTGGAAGTTCCAATGTGCCGAGCGGCCCGCCTTCCGATGCCCGGATGAAGGGGCGCGCGCCCCGTGTTCACCCGCTCAAGCCGGGCCGCGCGCGGTCGTCGTCGGCCGTCGCCCGGGGAACTTGAGAGGCGGATGCGCCGGAATTCCGCCGCAGTTCAGCGCACCGGTCCGGCAGGCTCGAGCACGCGCTCGAACAGCACGTGCTCCAGGCGCGCCAGCGGCCGCGGGCTGCGTTGCGCCTTGGCCAGCAGCGTCGCGCCCTGCAGCGCGGCGAGGATGAACTCGGCGGTCTCGTCGCAGTCGGTCGACGGCGCGAGCTCGCCGGCCGCGACGGCCGCGCGCAGGCAGAAGGCGAGGGCGTCCCGCATGGCGGCCAGCGCGGCCACGACGCGGGCACGCAGCGGCTCGCCGCAGTCGTTGGCTTCCGCCGAGAAATTGCCGAGCAGGCAGCCGTTGCGCGGCACGTCCTCGGCGAGCCCCGTCCGGCTGCGCTCGATGTAGGCGCGCAGGCGCTGCAGCGGCGGCAGGTGCTCGTTGCACAGTGTCTGGCGCATCGCCGCCTCCGCCAGCGCGGCATAGCGCTCGATCACCTCGAGGCCAAAGGCCTCCTTGGACGCGAAGTGGTTGGTGAACGAACCCTGCGGCACGCCGGCGGCATGCACGATGTCGCGCACGCTGGCGCCACGGAACCCCCGTTCGTGGACGACCTGCATTCCGACCTGCAGCAGCTTCTCGCGGTGGGAGGGCTTGGGCATGGCGTGATACTACATTCGTCCGTATTGCCGTTCAACCCGCCGGCGGCGCGTCGACGCGGCCGGGTGGCCGGCGTTTGCCGTGCTCTTCCTGGGAACGCCGGCGCACGCGCCCGCTAAAGTCGAGCGTTTCATGACCGGCGCGCGGCTGGCGTCGCCCGCGGCGCGCGCGCGCTCGACGACAATCGCGCCTCCATGGACCACACCTTTCTCTCCGCCTTCATCCTGCTGCTGCTCGTGCTGGATCCGTTCGGCAGCCTGCCGATCTTCATCTCCATCCTGGGCTCGGTGGCGCCGGAGCGGCGCACCTTGGTGGCCGTGCGCGAGGTGCTGATCGCGTTCGGAGTGCTGGTGCTGTTCATGGTCTCGGGCCAGGGCTTCCTGACGCTGATGCGGCTGTCGGAGCGCTCGCTGGAGGTGGCCGGCGGCGTGATCCTGGCGATCATCGCGATCCGGATGATCTTCGGCGGCGGCGCCGAGATGTACGGCAGCGACACGGCCAAGCGCGAGCCCTTCATCTTCCCGCTGGCGGTGCCGCTGCTGGCGGGGCCGTCGGCCATGGCCACCGTGCTGCTGCTGGCCTCGCGCCAGCCCGAGCACCTGGTGACGTGGATCGGCGCGCTGACCGCCGCCCTGGCCATCAGCGGCGTCGTGCTGCTGGCGGCCGACCGCATCCGCCGCGTGCTCGGCACGCAGATGGTGGCGGCCGTCGAGAAGCTGATGGGCCTGGTGCTGACGGCCGTGGCCGTCGAGATGATCCTGGCCGGCCTCAAGCGCTACTTCATCGGCGACCTCTGACGGCGCGCCGCCGCCGCGCCGCTCAGTTCGGCGGCGTCGTGTTCAGCGTCGAGTGGCGCACGCCGTGCACGAAGTACACGACGAGCGCGGCCGCCATCCAGAGAAAGAAGATGCGGAAGGTGAGCGTCGACAGGTCCTTCATGATGAACAGGCAGGACGCGACGCTGAGCACCGGCACGACGTAAGGCCCGAACGGCACGCGGAAGCCGGCGGCGGGCGCGGGCTTGTGGCGGTCGTTGCGGCGCATCACGGGCACGGCGATCGAGACGACGATGAACGCCGTCAGCGTGCCCATGCTGACCATGTCCCACAGGAAGTTGGAGTCGACCAGGCCCGCGACGATCGCCACGCCGGTGCCCACGATCAGCGTGTTGGCGATGGGCGTGCGCGTGCGCGGGTTGACGCGGTGGAAGATCTTCGGGATCAGGCCGTCGCGGCTGATCGTGTACAGGATGCGCGTCTGTCCGTAGATCGTCACCAGTGTCACGCTGAAGACCGAGATGACCGCCCCGGCCGACAGCACGAGCGCCGGCCAGGTCCGGCCCGTCACCTCCTGCAGGATGACGGCCAGGCCGGCCTCCTGGCCCTGGAACTTGCCCGCGGGCTGCGCGCCGATGGCCGCCACGGCCACCAGCAGATAGAACAGCGTCACGATGCCCAGCGCAGACAGGATCGCGACCGGCACGCTGCGGCGCGGGTTGCGCACCTCGGCGCCGGCGGTGGCCACCGTGTCCAGGCCGATGAAGGAGAAGAACACCGTGCCCGCCGCGGCGGTCACGCCGGCCATGCCGCCCAGGCCCTTGCTGTTGTCCTGGTTGAAGAACGGGTGCAGGTTCTTCGCGTCGAAACCCGAGAACGCGATCGCCGCGAAGAACAGCAGGATCGCCAGCTTGATCAGCACCATCGTCGTGTTGACCGCCGCCGACTCGGTCGTGCCCTTGATCAGCAGCCCCACGCACAGCACGACCAGGATGACCGGCGGCAGGTTGAACTGCCCGGGGTGGTATTCCGGTCCGTTCGCGCCCGCGACCAGCATCGGCGAATGGAGCGACGCCGGCACCTGCCAGCCGAACGCGTTGGTCAGGAAGTTGTTGAGGTAGTCGGACCACCCGATCGCCGTGGCGCTGGCCGCGAGCCCGTATTCGAGCAGCAGGCAGGCCGCCATCGAGAAGGCGGCGAACTCGCCGAGCGATGCGTAGGCGAACGAATACGACGAGCCCGACGCCGGGATGCGGAACGACAGCTCCGCGTAGCACAGCGCCGTGAGGCCGGCGGTGACGGCGGCGATCAGGAAGGACAGGATCACCGACGGCCCGGCCTTCGGCACCGCCTCGGCCATCGTGAAGAAGATGCCGGTGCCGATCGTCGCGCCGACCCCGATCATCGCCAGCGAGAACACGCCGAGCGATCGCTCGAGCGACTTGTTGTCCGCACCGTCGCCGTGCGCGGGCGAGTCGTCCGCGGGCTTGATGCGGATCAGCTTCCGGCCGAACGACGTCGTCATGCCAGGCCCCTCTCGCGACGAAGCTTCGAAAGGGAGGCGCCGGCGACGGCCGGGAAGGTGCAAGGAATCATGGAGTGCGGACTGTCGATAGCGCATCGACTCGCGTCGTGCGGCGTGCGTCGGGCGGCGGGGCGGTCGCCGCGAACGCGCGCCGGCCCTTCTGAATCAGCGGATGGTATCAACATCATCGTGCGCGGCACACGGTGACGACCCGGAGCGGAGGCGCCGGACCAAAGGCCTTGCGCGGAACTGAAGGCGGTCGAGCGCGGGTTTTCCATGCCGCGCCCCTCTGGAACGGATCTTGCGCCGTCGCTGGCCATCGCTGTCCCGCGACGGCGGCGGCGCACCACGCCGACGCAGCCGCTCCCCCCACGAACCACAAGCGTGCTTCCTGCGCAACGCTTCGAGTTGACCCGCGAAAGCTGCTGATAGCATCATCCGCGCGCACCGTCGTCAGGACCGGGCGCGCGGCGAACCAAGCATTCCAGGGGCACGGATCCACGAGACCGCGCACCACTCCCACCACACCACCGACACCCCCCAGGAGGGACGAGATGTCCAAGAAGATCATGATCGCAGCCGGCGTCGCCTCCGGCCTTGCCTGCCTCGTGCCGCTGACCGCGCTTGCCCAGGCCGCGGCCGCGGCGGCCGCGCCAGAGCCGGCCGCCTCCGCCAACGAGATCTCGCGCGTCATCATCACGGCGCAGAAGCGCAAGGAAGACATCCAGGTCGTGCCGGTGAGCGTGTCGGTGATGTCGGCCGAACAGCTGAAGGCATCGCAGATCAACACGGTCGAGGACCTGACGCGCAACGTGCCCAACATCTCGTTCTCGACCCAGGCCGGCCCCGGCCTGGGCACTGTGGAGATCCGCGGCGTGAGCTCCCAGGCCGGTTCCGCCACGGTCAGCGTGTACCTGGACGACGTGTCGCTGACCACGCGCAACCTGTACAGCACGGGCACCGCCGAGCCGCACTTCTTCGACATCGACAACGTCGAGGTGCTGCGCGGTCCGCAGGGCACGCTCTATGGCGCGAGCTCGCTGGGCGGCACCATCAAGTTCGTCAGCAAGCAACCCGACCTCAAGTCGTTCGGCGCCTCGGCGACGGCCTCCACCTCGTGGACGGACCACGGCGGCGTGAACTGGCAGGCCGAGGGCGTCATCAACGTGCCGGTCATCAAGGACAAGCTCGCGCTGCGCATCGGCGTGCAGCATGGCCACGACAGCGGCTATATCGACCAGGTCGACCCGACCACGAACGCCGTCATCGCCAAGGGCATCAACAGCGACGACTGGACGGTGGTCAAGGCTTCGGCCAAGGCCGTCATCGAGCCGGGCTGGACGCTGACGCCCGCGCTGTTCGCCCAGCTGACGAACACGGCCGACATCGACGCCGCCTACGAAGGCCTGAACGGCCGCTTCCAGACGGCCAAGAAGATCCGCGAGCCAGGCCACGACCGCCTCGTCGTGCCCAGCCTGACCATCGAGGGCGAGCTGGGCATCGGCACCCTGACCAGCGTGGTCAGCGGCTACGAGCGCCGCTTCAACCGCCGCCAGGACGGCACCTACATCAACGACCCGAGCTACGCGGTGTTGCACCCGGACCAGTACCCGGGCCTGGTCGACGCGCTGGACGCGCTCACGTCCACCGTCTACCTGGACAACAAGATCGACCAGACCTCGCTGGAAGTGCGTCTCGCGTCCAAGGACTACGATCCCAAGAGCGGCAACCCGTTCACCTGGATCGGCGGCGTCTACGTGGCCAATGCCACGACGCAGGTGTACGACAACGAGCCGATCCCGGGCATCAGCGCCGTGTTCGCCGCCGCCGGCTTCAACCCCGGCGACGGCACCCAGCTGAAGAACGGCTTCCCGGGCGACTTCGACAACGACATCTCGTACTACAGCGCCCGTCACTACGACGACAGCCAGGCCTCGATCTTCGGCGAACTCACCTGGCATCCGACCAGCACCATCGCGGCGACGGCCGGCCTGCGCTACATCGACGCCAAGCAGCACTTCACGCGCGAAGGCAACTACTTCTACAACCTCGCCAAGAACTCGGCCGTCATCGATTCCGGCAGCACCGCCACCACGCCCAGCTTCAAGCTGAGCTGGCAGCTCGATCCGGACGTCAACCTGTACGGCAACATCTCCAAGGGTTTCCGCCTCGGCGGCGCCAACCGGCCCGTGCCGCCCAACGCCCTGGTGCTCAAGGCGGTCAAGGACATCGGCCTGCCCGGCCTGCCGCCGAAGTCGTATGCGCCCGACAGCCTGTGGAACTACGAGGTCGGCACCAAGTCCACGCTGTGGGACCACCGCCTGTCGTTCAACGTCTCGGCGTTCATGCTCAAGTGGAAGAACATCCAGCAGGACGTCTCGCTCGAGTCCTCGGGCTTCGATTTCGAGACCAACACCGGCAACGCGACCAGCTATGGTCTGGAAGCCGACCTGCGCGCGCGCCTGACCGAGAACCTGACCATCACGGCCGCGGGCGGCATCACGCATGCCTCCTTCGACGAAGACGTGACCGACCTGGGCCGTCCGCTCGATGCCAATGGCGACCCGGACCTGAGCCAGCCCTACAACGTGCGCAAGGGCGACATGCTGCAGGGCGTGCCCAAGGCCACCGCCAGCCTCGGATTCGACTACCACTGGGCGCTGACCGGCTCGGTCAACGCCTTCGTCCGCGGCAACGGCCAGTGGACCGGCAAGAGCCACGGCCAGCTGCTGCGCTCCGACCCGGACCATGAACGTCCGTCGTACTTCGTCTTCGACACCAGCGCCGGCGTCAACTTCGACAAGTGGGAAGTGACCGCCTTCGTCAAGAACCTCGGCAACAACCACGTCGCGATCCAGCATCCGGCGGTGCAGTACGTGACCGAGGCCTACTACCTGCGTCCGCGCACCATCGGCGTCACGGCCAACTACGAGTTCTGACCGCGCTGCAAGGCCGGTCCGGCAAGGGCGCGACGGCAGCGATGCCGCCGCGCCTTCTTCTTCATGCCGCCGGCCCGGCGGGGCTCACGTGCCCAGCGCCTTGAGCTCCTCGTCGTCGAAGCCCGCCAGCCGGCGCGCCTCGATGTTGAACGGCGCGCGCAGCCGCGGCGCGCCGAAACGCTGCGCCAGCCCGGCGTAGGTGGCCACCGGCTCCAGCCCGCGCTGCGTGCACAGCCAGCGGTACCAGCGGTTGCCGGCGGCGACGTGGCCGATCTCGTCGCGCAGGATGATGTCCAGGATCTCCCCGGCCCTGGTGTCCCCGGCGCCCAGCAGCTTGCGCTTGACCGCCGGCGACGCGTCGAGCCCGCGCGCCTCGAGCGTGCGCGGCACGAGCGCGATGCGCGCGAGCAGGTCGCCTTGCGTGCGCTCGGCCATCTCCCACAGCGCGTTGTGCGCGTCGAACGCGCCGTAGTCGAAGCCGAGGTCCGCCAGGTGGTCGCGCAGCAGCGTGAAGTGCAGCGCCTCCTCCCGGGCGATGCGCAGCCAGTCGACGTAGAACTCGTCGGGCATGCCGGGGAAGCGCCAGGCGACGTCCAGGGCCAGGTTGACGGCGTTGAACTCGATGTGCGCGATCGAGTGCAGCAGCTGCGCGCGCCCCTCGAGCGTGTTCACGCCGCGCTGCTTCAGCTCGACGTGCGGCACGAGCCGGGGCAGGGCGGGGCGGCCCGGCACGCCGGCCGGCTCGGCCAGCGGCAGCGTCGCGCCGACGGGGCGTGCCAGGTCGAGCGCGCGCGTCAGCCGGATCTTTGTCGCCACCTCGCAGGCCAGCAGGGCGGCGAGGGCATCCTCACGGAGAGTCGTCATGCCCGGATTGTCGCGCCCCGCACGGCCTGCCGCCTGCCGCGCCGGCTCAGGCGGCAGCGGCCATGCCGGCCGTGGCTTGAGACGGCCGCGATCGTCCCCACGTGCGGGTGTCGGGCGCTGGCGTGCAAAGCCCCGTGCGCGCCGCCTGGCGGCCCCGCTTCCTTAAAATCAGTCCTTTGCTCCGGAGAATCGAATGGCCCTGTACCGAATCGGCGACGACGTCCCGCGCGTGGCGCCCGACGCCTGGGTGGCCGAGTCCGCCACCGTGGTCGGCCGTGTCGAGCTCGGCGCGGGCGCCAGCGTCTGGTATGGCGCCGTGCTGCGCGGCGACAACGAGTGGATCACCATCGGCGCGCGCAGCAACATCCAGGACGGCAGCGTGCTGCACACCGACATGGGCTCGCCGCTGACGCTGGGCGCCGACGTCACCGTCGGCCACCAGGTGACGCTGCACGGCTGCTCGGTGGGCGACAACTCGCTGATCGGCATCCAGTCCGTCGTCATGAACGGTGCGCGGATCGGCCGCAACTGCATCGTCGGCGCGGGCTCGCTGGTCACCGAGGGCAAGGAATTCCCGGACAATTCGCTCATCATGGGCAGCCCGGCCAAGGCCGTGCGCAGCCTCACCGACGAGCAGGCCGCGCGGCTGCGGTTGAGCGCCGCCCACTACGTGGCCAACGCCGCCCGCCACCGCGATACCGTGGCGCGCATCGACGATCCCGCCGGCGCCGGAAAGGACGCCTGAACGCCGCGCGCCACCAGGCGCGAAGCACGAAGCCAACCTCATGAGCGAACTCCAGAAATTCATCTTCGACGGGATGCCGGTGCGCGGCATGATCGTGCGCCTGACCGACAGCTGGCAGGAGGTGCTCGAGCGCCGCGCCGACAGCGGCGGCTGGGCGCCGGCCGTGCGCGACACGCTGGGCCAGATGGCCGCGGCGTCCGTGCTGATGCAGGCCAACCTCAAGTTCAACGGCGCGTTGATCCTGCAGGTGCACGGCGACGGGCCGGTCAAGCTGGCCGTGGCCGAGGCGATGTCCGACCTGCGCTTCCGCGTCACGGCCAAGGTGCAGGGCGAGGTCGCCGCCGACGCGCGCTTCGGCGACCTGGTCGACCTGCACGGCCACGGCCGCTGCGCCATCACGCTCGACCCGCAGGACCGCCAGCCCGGCCAGCAGCCCTACCAGGGCGTGGTGCCACTGGCGTCGCCCGACGGCGGCCCGGTGGCCGACGTCGCCACGATGCTGGAGCACTACATGCGCCAGTCCGAGCAGCTCGATACCCGCATCGTGCTGGCGGCCGACGGCAACGCCGCCTGCGGCCTGCTGATCCAGCGCCTGCCGGTCGAGGGCCAGGGCAACCTGGCTGGCGAGAGCTCGCTGGCGCGCAAGGCCGAGATCGACGACGAGGCGTTCACGCGCATCGCCCATTTCGCCTCCACGCTGACCGCCAGCGAGCTGCTGACGCTGGACGTGCCCACGATCCTGCACCGGCTGTTCTGGGAGGAGCCGCTGCGCGTGTTCGAGCCGCAGTCGCCGAAGTTCGCATGCAGCTGCTCGGCCGACCGCGTGCGCAACATGCTGCGCAACCTGGGGCGCGACGAGGCGGAGTCCATCCTCGAGGAGCGCGGCGACATCGAGATCGGCTGCGACTTCTGCGGCACGCAGTACCGCTTCGACGCCGTGGACGTCGGCGCCCTGTTCGCGCCGTCCACCCCCCCGGCGGACGCCACCCCCAGCGTCCACTGACGCGCAGCCGGCCCGGCATTGCCCCGGCCCGCCCGACGGCACGGTCGTGACTTCGGTCACGATTCGTGCCGTTCGTCCATTGCCGCCCGCCGTCCGTCCCAGCCCGACGGTCGCCCTGGCGGAGCCTGGGCTCCAATAGCGTCCAGGCAAGCTCCCGCAGGGTGCACGCCGCCTCGACCCTCCCAGCGAACGCGCCCATGAACCGACCTTCCCGACCGTCCCGCCGGACCGTGCCGCCTCCGCGCCGCACCGGCGGCTTCTCGCTGATCGAGCTGATGTTCACGATCACGCTGGCCGGCATCCTGGCCGCCGTGGCGGTGCCGTCGATGTCCAAGATGTTCAAGACGAACCGCGTGCAGACCGAGGCGAGCTCCTTCGTCGGCGACCTGATGCTGGCGCGCACCGAGGCCGTCAAGCGCGGCCAGAACGTCAGCGTGTGCGTGTCGACCGACGGCGTCAACTGCCTGACCACCAACACCTGGAACCAGGGCTGGATCGTGTTCCCCGACAACGGCACGACGACCTGCAGCGCGGCCACCGCGGCGGCCCCCGCCGTCAAGGTGCGCAAGGCCTTCAGCACCACCGACACGCTCGTCGCGTCCGTGTCCACGGCGTGCGTGACGTTCAACCGCGAAGGCTTCACGAGCAATCTCGGCACCGCGTCGGTCACGTTCACGCTGCACACGGCCGACAGCCTCGCCAGCGCCACGCGCTGCGTCGCCGTGGATCTCGGCGGACGCATCACCACCCAGACGGCAGGCCAGGCCTCCACATCATGCTCGTGACATCCTCCCATTCCCGCAGCCGCGTCGAACGCGGCTTCACGATCATCGAGCTGCTGGTCACGCTCGTGATCGTCAGTGTCGGCATGCTCGGCGTGGCCAAGCTCCAGGCGGCGGCCGTGGCCGAGACGGGCGTCGCGCGCACCCGCTCGCTGATGACCTTCCAGGCCGAGGCGCTGGCCTCGGCGATGCGCGCGAACAAGGGGTTCTGGCAGTCGTCGACGGCCTACAGCCAGAGCATCAGCATCGTGGCCGGCGGCACCACCAGCGGCGGCACGGGGCTGGCGCAGCCGGGGACCGCGGACCACACGTGCACCAGCACCTCGACGTGCACGCCGGCCAACATCGCCTACGACGATCTCAAGACCTGGGTGACCGCCTTCGGCGCGGCCTTCCCGGCAGCCACCGGCACCATCGTGTGCTCGGGCAGCGCCACCGCGCCGGAGACCTGCGACATCACGCTGACCTGGGCCGAACGCACCGTCGCGATCAACCGCACGACGGCGGCCGGCAGCAGTTCCACCAACGCCTCCGTGGTCCTGCACGTCCAGCCATGAAGACATTCCGACTCCCCATGATGCCGCGGGCGCGCCAGGCGGGCTTCACGATCGTCGAGATGATGGTCGCGGTGGCGATCAGCCTGTTCGTCATCCTCGGCTTCACGCTCACCTTCGTCAGCATGAAGCAGACCTTCGTGTCGCAGGACAAGACGGCGCAATTGCAGGACAACGAGCGCCTGGCCATGGCGATCCTGACCGCCTCGGGCCAGCAGGCCGGCTACTTCCCGAGCCCGGCGACGCTGACCAGCGACCAGATCATGGCGACCACGTCCACCACCTACGGCGGCATGGCGACGGGGCAGGCGATCGGCGGGACGACGGCCAGCGGCACGACGCCGGAATCCGTCTCGATGGCGTTCGCCGCATCGGCCAACGACGGCCTGATCACCTGCCAGGGCCACACCATCTCGGCGGCCGACATTACCGCGGCCCCGTCCATGACCAACAATTCGGTCGGGGTGCGCAACACCTTCTACGTCGACACCACGGCCAAGACCCTTAACTGCATCGTGCAGGTCAACAACGGCACGAACAGCAGCTACGGCGGCGGCACGACGCAGCCGCTGGTCACCAACGTCGCGTCGATGTCCGTGGCCTACGGCGTGGACAGCGGATCGGGCAACGTCTCGGGGTACTGGCCGGCCTCCGGCGTCAGCGACTGGTCCACCGTGAAGTCGATCCGCCTGACCCTCAACTTCGTGAACCCGAACGACGCCACGAAGACGATCCCGTGGGTTCAAACCATCAATCTGCTGAACCGCTGATGAAAGCCACCCCTCTCCGCCGGCCCGCCCGGGGCGTTCGCCCCCAGCGCGGCTTCGTGCTCGTCACCGGGCTGTTGTTCCTGGTCATCCTGACCTTGCTGGGCCTGGCGCTGTTCCGCAGCAGCGGCCTGATGGAACGCATCGCCGCGAACACGCGCGACAAGCAGCGCGCGTTCGAGGCCGCCCAGGGCGCCTTGCAGTACGGCGAGTGGTGGCTGAGCCAGGGCACGGCGCTGAACAAGAGCGCCTGCAACACCACGACGGGCAAGTCGATCAGCGCCATCCACGTCTGCAGCGAGACCCTGTCCACCTCGCGCGACACCATCGCGGCGCTGGGATGGAAAGACAACGCGTTTGCCGCCAACCAGCTCAACCTGACGGCGGCGGCCGGCGGTGGCCTTGCCTCGAGCGGCGATGTCAACTACCAGGCGCTGCCCGGTGTCTACATCGAGGATCTGGGCCTGATGGCGGACAACAAGTCCGAGCTCTACCAGGTGACAGCCTACGGCTACGGCGGCAACGCCGACACCTCCAGCGTCGTCCGCAGCACCTTCAAGGTGACCTCCTCCACCACCTGCCTGTCGTGCACACCATGACCCACCTGTTCAACCGTACCTCGATCGCCGTGGCCGCCTCGGCGGTCCTCGGCCTGGCCGCCGGCTCGGCGCAAGCCCAGGTCGTCATCAACGACAACCTGACGGGCGGGCATTCGCTCTACAACTGGAAGGCGCTCAACGGCGCCTGCCTGACCGCGGGCGACAACACCAACACGCCCAGCGACGGGACGCAGTACACCCCGTCGACGGCCAAGGTGACGATTCCGGCGTGCGTCGATCCCACCACGCACGCCAACTTGCCCTATTACGCGAACGCGACCCTGGTCGGCGGCCACACGGGCACGCTCCCCGACGCGAGCGGCCATGGCGCCCTGCGCCTGACCAACGGCGACTGGAAGCAGGGCAGCAACGGCGACCAGCAGATCGGCGCCGTCATCTCGGGCTTCCCCTACCCGGCCACATCGGGCCTGAACATCACCTGGACCACCGTCACCTACGGCGGCGACGGCCTGTCGGGCCACGGCGCCGACGGCATGAGCTTCTTCCTGGTCGACGGCTCGAAGGACCCGCAGGTGGCCGGCGGCTCCGGCGGCAGCCTGGGCTACAGCTGCTCGAACCGCAACCCGACCTATGACGGCCTGGTCGGCGGCTACCTGGGTATCGGCATCGACGAGTACGGCAACTTCACCAACGGTGGCACCCAAACCGACCGCAACGGCAACTACACCAGCGACAACACGAGCACGGGCCCGGGCGCGGCGGCCGGCACGCTCGGCGTCCGCGGCGCGGGCAACGTCTCGTACGCGGAGCTCAGCGCCCTCAATTCGACCTATTACCCGGCCATCACGAGTGCCACGAGCCCGTCGGCCACCCTCCGCCAGACGGCCGTCCAGAAGACCTGCGCCAGCGGCAAGCTCTGGGACATGAGGCAGAACAATGGCGCCGGGGCGATCACGACGACGTCGGTTCCCGACTACAAGTACCTGTTCTCGCAGGCGCTCTCGGGCGTCACGCTCGCCAACCAGCAGGCCACCAGCACCAACACCGACACGAATCCGAACGTCCCGATCCGCGACAACGCGACGGCGATCTCCTACACGCTGCGCATCACGTCGGCGGGCAAGCTCGATTTCACGTACAACGTGAACGGGGGCGCCTCGGCCACCCCGCTGTCCAACTACGACATCGTGGCCAACAACGGCGCGCTGCCGACGAACGTGCGCTTCGGTTTCTCGGCCGGTACGGGTAGCGGCAGCAACGTGCACGAGATCACCTGCTTCAAGGCGGCGCCGTCGGACGTCAGCAACACCTCGGCCGGCTCCAACGTGCAGCAGGCGGGCAAGGTCATCAGCGGCTCTCAGGTGTTCATCGCCTACTACCACCCGACCAACTGGTGGGGCTCGCTGCAGGCCAACGCCCTGACCTACGATTCGTCGACCGACTCGCTGGTCGCGGCCTCGAGCGCCACCTGGGACGCGAGCTGCAAGCTCACGGGCGGCTCGTGCCCGGCCATCAGCAGCAGCTCCACCATCACGGCGCAGAGTACGCGCGTCATCCTGTCCAACGACGGCGGCAGCAATGGCGGCAGCGGCGTCGCCTTCACGGCTTCCGGCCTGACGTCCAGCCAGCTCAGCGCGCTGAGCGACACGACCAGCAGCGCCCCGCAGATCGCCTACCTGCGTGGCACCCGCACCAATGAAGCGAGCAACGGCGGCACCTATCGCAACCGGACGAGCCTGCTGGGCGACATCGTCGATTCGAGCCCGGTGTGGGTGGGCTATCCGAATTCGTCGTACAACGGCCCCTGGACGGACAAGCTGGGCCGCAGCGCGAACGCGTCGATGCCCGAAGGCACCACCTACGCGAGCTGGGCGTCGAGCAACGTGACGCGCAGGAACGTGCTCTACGTCGGCGCCAACGACGGCATGCTGCACGGCTTTTCCGCCGGCAGCTTCAATGCGCCCTCGGGCGGCGGGGCGCCCACCTTCAACTCGACGAACAACGACGGCACAGAGCTGATCGCCTACGTGCCCGCCCAGGTGATCTCCGCGATCCACCCGAGCGCCACGGCGATCGCGAGTACGCCGGCCCTGGCGGCGGTCGACTTCAGCAATCCCAGCTACGTCCACAACTTCTTCGTGGACGCCACCCCCGGCACCGGCGACCTGTACTACGGCAGCAGCCCGGCGTGGCATACCTGGCTGGTGGGCGGCCTGGGCCCGGGCGGCCATCCCTCCGGTGCGATCCAGGACAACACGGCGTCGATCACCGCGCCGGTCAGCTCCTTCTTCGTGCTGGACGTGACCAACCCGACCAACTTCAGCGAGGCCAATGCCTCGTCGCTGGTGGTCGGCGAATGGAACTCCAACACCCTGAGCTGCAACATCGGCCCCAGCAACTGCGGCATCCACCTGGGCCAGACGCTGGGCACCCCGGTCATCCGGCGCCTGCACGACGGGACCTGGGGCGTGATCTTCGGCAACGGCACGAACAGCGTCGGCGACAGCACCGCCGCGGGGCACTCGGGCCTGTTCATCATGCACGTGGCGGCGGACGGCACGAAGTCGTTCCAGTACATCGATGCCGGCACCACTGCCCATGGCGGCATCGTCCAGGTGGCGGCGGCCGACCTTGACGGCGACCACATCACCGACTTCGTGTATGCCGGCGACGTGCTGGGCAACCTGTACCGGTTCGACCTCACCGCCGGCTCGGCCAGTTCCTGGTCGGCCATGAAGATCTTCCAGACCTCCAGCTGGCAACCGATCACCTCCACGCCGGTCGTGACCTCGATCCCGTCGTCCGGAACCGGCAATCCGAAGGTGATCGTCGCTTTCGGCACCGGCCAGAAGCTGCCGGTGACCACGACCGCCGCCGAGACGTACGCGGCGACGACCTCGACGCAGAAGCAGGCCATCTACGGCATCTGGGATGCCAACATGACGGCTTGGAACACCGCCAGCAGCGACTCGAAGTACGCCGCCCTCGCGCAGACGAACTCGACCACGCCGGTCACCATCACTGCCAGCCTGCTGCAGACCCAGACGGTGACCTCGGAGACGACGACCACGCGCAACCTCAGCAACACCGCGATGTGCTGGGTCGGCATGACCGGTTGCGCTTCCGGCGCGACGACCGGGGCGATGGGCTGGGTGCTGAACCTGCCGACGTCCACCGAGCAGCTGGTGTTCAATCCGATGGTCGCCAACGGCGACATGTTCTTCAACACCACGATCCCGGCGACGACGTCGCTGTTCACCTGCACTTCGACGGATATCGCGGGCTGGACGATGGGCATCAACCTCGGCAACGGCGGCGCGGGTGCGGTGCCGGCCTTCGACGGCAGCATTTCCGGCTACAGTCTGAACGGCGCCGGCACGCCGGCCGTCTATGGCTACGGATCCAGTTCCTACCTGGGCACCAACACGAACGACCACCACCAGTTCAAGAGCAAGAAGCTGGCACCCCAGCCTGGCGTCGGAAAGCGCCTGACCTGGACCAAGATTCGGTAAACCCCATGCACAAGATCCGCACCTCCCTGCCCACCGCCCGCCGCCAGGCCGCCGGCTTCACGCTGGTCGAACTGATGATCGCGGTCGCGATCATCGGCATCCTGGTCAAGCTGGCGTATCCGGCGTACACGCAGTCCGTCCTGAAGTCGCACCGCGCGGAGGCCAAGACCGCGCTGCTGGACCTGGCATCGCGCGAGGAGCGCTACTTCAGCACCACCAACACGTTCACGACCTCGGCACCGGCGCTGGGCTATGCCTCGGGCGCGACGGTGACGACCGCCGCGCCGCTGTCGGTGCAGGCCGGCAATGCGGTCTACTACAAGCTGTCCGTCCAGGTGCCCGACCCGGCCGCGGGTGCCACCAGCGCGCCGAGCTTCCTGGCCACGGCCACGGCGGTCAACACGCAGGTCGGCGACACCAAGTGCAAGGACTTCTCGCTGACGCAGGCCGGCATCCAGACGGTCAACGGCACCGACACGGCGGCGAACTGCTGGTGATCCACGCGTCGTCCGCCGCGCGGACGGCGACGTCATCGCGCCGGCCCGGGGTCGCCCGAGCCGGCGTTTTCATTTCCGCTCGTTCGACGCCGGCGAGCGGGCGAAGCCGGCCCGCGCGAGATGCTCGCAGCCCGGATCATCGCAGCGCTCGCAGACCCAGCGCGGCGCAGGCGGGCCGGCCCGTTCGCCCACCAGCCGGCTGAGCAGCCCCGGCGCACGGCCCTGAATGGCCTGGCGCCGCAGCAGCGGCCGCAGCGCGTCGAGCGCGCACTCGACCCGGACCGGGCCCGAGCCGCTGACCAGCGACCACGCCACGCCCCAGTCGGCCAGTCGCGCGCGCACGCGGGCGTCCACGGGCGCCCGCACGTGCGGGCCGTCGCGCATGTGGCCGTCGGCGACCCAGGGCAGGTCCAGCGAGGTGAGCAGGGTGGCGTCCATCGTGCGGTGGCAGTCGCGCGCCAGCGGCTCCAGCGCGCGGTCGTTGAACAGCAGGTCGCTGTAGACGGCCACCATCAGCGGCGTGGTGTCGCACAGCAGCACGTCGATGTCCGGGAGCGCGGCCGCCGCGTCGATGCGGCGGGCGTGTTCGCGCGCGAGATCCATCTGCTCCTCGGCGCGCGGCGTGCGGCCGTGGAGCTCGCACCAGTCGCGCAGCCATTCGTCGACGATGCCGGCGCGCAGGCCGAACTCGCGCGCCAGCGCGCCGGCGAGCTCGCGCGCCAGCGCGCTCTTGCCGGTGCTCTCGGCGCCGACGATGGCCACCCGCAGCGAGCCCGTGCCGCCCGGGAGGTGGCCGGCCGGCGCGGGGGGCGCCTCAGCGTCGTGCATCGACGTGCCCCCGCAGCCCGCGCCACGAGCGCAGGCCGGCCCCGGACAGCGCCGTGAACAGCGCGTACAGGATCACGGTGAGCCACAGCTGCTTGTAGCCGAACAGGGCCACGCTGAAGGCGTTGACGGCGATCCACGTCCACCAGCTCTCGATGAACTTGCGACCCATCAGCCAGGTGCCCAGGATGCTGCCGACGGTGGGCAGCGCATCGAGCCACGGCACGGTGGAGTCGGTGTAGCGGATCAGCATGCCGGCCACCAGAGGCCACGCGAGCAGCGTGACGGCGACGGCGAGGGCGGCCTTGCGCGCGGTCAGGGCATGCACGACCAGCGCGGCCCCGTCGTCGTCGCGCCCGCGCAGCCACTGCCACCAGCCCCACAGCGACATCGCCACGAAGAACAGCTGCAGCGAGGCTTCGCCGTACAGCTTGCTGTCGGCGAACAGCAGCGCGTACATCAGCGACGACAGCATCGCCAGCGGCCACGCGAGCGGATGCACGCGCATCTCGCAGCCCACCATCCACAACGAGACCGCGAACGCGACGATCTCGATCCAGGTGACGGGCACGCCCCAGGCCGTGAAGGCCGGCGCGAGCACGGGCTGGGCGAGGGCGAGGAGCGACTGCAGCATGGGGGGTCAGCGGAAAGATCGTGCCGGGTCGCCGGACAGGACGCGTGGATCCTGCGGCTGCGCGCAGGATGACGTCCGGCTGGGGCCGGATGTCACTTGCCGGGCGTGAGCACGACCAGCAGCTCGTCGGGCCTGGTCATGCCCAGTTCGGAACGGGCCTTTTCCTCGACCATCTCCAGGCCTTCCTTCAGGTCCGAGACCTCGGCCTGCAGCTGGTCGTTGCGCTGCTTGGCGGCGTCGTTGGCGGCGCGCAGCTTCGCCAGTTCCTGGCTCATCTCGTGCACGTGGGCGACGCCCGCCTTGCCGAACCACAGCTCCGCCTGCACCCAGGCGATGAGCACCATCAAGGCGATCGTGACCAGTCGCATGGGCAGGTTCAGAAGCAGGGCGCGCACATGGGGCGAGTCTACCGCCCCGTCGGGCTCAGCGCAGGTTGTAGAAAGCGGCGCGGCCCGGGTAGGTGGCGATGTCGCCCAGGTCTTCCTCGATGCGCAGCAGCTGGTTGTACTTGGCGATGCGGTCGGAACGGCTCATCGAGCCGGTCTTGATCTGGCCGGCGTTGGTGCCGACGGCGATGTCCGCGATCGTCGAGTCTTCCGTCTCGCCCGAGCGGTGGCTGATGACGGCGGTGTAGCCGGCGCGCTTGGCCATCTCGATGGCCTCGAAGGTCTCGGTCAGCGTGCCGATCTGGTTCACCTTGATCAGGATCGAGTTGGCGATGCCCTTGTCGATCCCTTCCTTGAGGATCTTCGGGTTGGTGACGTACAGGTCGTCGCCCACCAGCTGCACCTTCTTGCCCAGCACGTCGGTCAGGTGCTTCCAGCCGGCCCAGTCGCCTTCGTGCATGGCGTCCTCGATCGAGATGATCGGGTACTTGTCGACCCAGGTCGCCAGCATCGACGTCCATTCCTCGGCCGAGAGCTTCAGGCCTTCGCAGTCGAGGTGGTACTTGCCGTCCTTGTAGAACTCGCTGGCGGCGCAATCGAGGCCGATGGCCACCTGCTCGCCGGCGGTGTAGCCGGCCTTCTCGATGGCCTGCAGCAACAGCTGGATCGCTTCCTCGTGGCTCGCGACGCTGGGCGCGAAGCCGCCTTCGTCGCCGACGGCCGTGGAGATGCCGCGCTCGCCCAGGATCTTCTTCAGGGCGTGGAACACCTCGGCGCCGTAGCGCACCGCCTCGCGGAACGAGGGCGCGCCCACCGGCAGGATCATGAATTCCTGGATGTCGAGGTTGTTGTTGGCGTGCTCGCCGCCGTTGATCACGTTGATCATCGGGACAGGCATCTGCATCCGGCCCATGCCGCCGAAGTAGCGGTACAGCGGCAGGCCCGACTCTTCCGCGGCGGCGCGCGCCACGGCCATCGAGACGGCCAGCATCGCGTTGGCGCCCAGGCGACCCTTGTTGTCGGTGCCGTCGAGGTCGATCAGCGTCTTGTCCAGGAAGGCTTGCTCGGAGGCGTCCAGGCCCAGCACGGCTTCGGAGATCTCGGTGTTGATGTGCTCGACGGCCTTGAGCACGCCCTTGCCGAGGTAGCGGGCCTTGTCGCCGTCGCGCAGCTCGATGGCTTCGCGCGAGCCGGTGGACGCGCCCGACGGCACGGCCGCGCGGCCCATCACGCCGCTTTCCAGCAGCACGTCGCATTCGACGGTGGGATTGCCGCGGCTGTCGAGGATCTCGCGGCCGACGATGTCAACGATGGCACTCATGTTGTCTGCTCCAGTTTTGAGAATTCTTGGCCCGGACGACGCCGCCGGGCACGGGGCCGGCCCGAGGGCCGGCACGGATAGCGTTCGGGGCTACGGGCTGCACTCTGCCACAGCCGGAGGCCGCGCGAGTTACACGCCAGCGTCAATCGGCGGCCTTTGCAGCCGGGTCGTCAGGCCGCGGCCTTGTGCGTGGCATCCGCGGCCGCGTGGTGCGCCAGGGCGGCCTTGATGAAGCTGATGAACAGCGGGTGGCCGTCCCACGGCGTCGACTTGAATTCCGGGTGGAACTGCACGCCGATGAACCACGGGTGCACGTCCTGCGGCAGCTCGACGATCTCGGTCAGCTTCTCGCGCTGCGTCAGCGCGGAGATGACCAGGCCGGACTCGCGCAGGCGCTCGAGGTAGTGCTCGTTGGCCTCGTAGCGGTGGCGGTGGCGTTCGGTCACGACCTTGCCGTAGATCTGGCTGGCCAGCGTGCCCGGCTCGACGTCGGAACTCTGCGCGCCCAGGCGCATCGTGCCGCCGAGGTCGGAGTTGGCGTCGCGCTTCTGGATCGAGCCGTCGGCGTCCTGCCACTCGTCGATCAGCGCGATCACCGGGTGCGGCGTGTGCGGGTCGAACTCGGTGGAGTTGGCGTTGGCCAGGCCCGCCTTGTGGCGCGCGTACTCGATGGTGGCGACCTGCATGCCCAGGCAGATGCCCAGGTAGGGGATCGCGTGCTCGCGGGCGTACTGCGCCGCCAGGATCTTGCCCTCGACGCCGCGCTTGCCGAAGCCGCCGGGCACGAGGATGGCGTCGAACTTGTCGAGCTGGACCACGTTCTCGGGCGTCAGCGTCTCGGAGTCGACGTACTCGATGTTGACGCGGGCATGGTTGTGGATGCCGGCGTGGCGCAGCGCCTCGTTGAGCGACTTGTACGAGTCCGACAGGTCGGTGTACTTGCCGGCCATCGCGATCGTGATCTCGCGCTGCGGGTTGTTGACCTCGTGCACCAGCAGGTCCCAGCGCTTCAGGTCGGCCGGGCGCGTCAGCAGCTGCAGCTTCATGCAGATCTGCTCGTCCAGGCCCTGCTCGTGCAGCATGCGCGGCACGCTGTAGATGGACTTGGCGTCCCACACCGAGATCACGCCGTGCATGGGCACGTTGGTGAACAGCGAGATCTTCTCGCGCTCGTCGATCGGGATCTCGCGGTCGGCGCGGCACAGCAGCACGTCGGGCTGGATGCCGATCTCGCGCATCTTCTGGACCGTGTGCTGGGTGGGCTTGGTCTTCAACTCGCCGGCGGCGGCGATGAAGGGCACGTAGGTCAGGTGCACGAAGGCCGAGTTGGTCGGCCCCAGCTTGAGCGCCATCTGGCGCGCGGCCTCGAGGAAGGGCAGGGACTCGATGTCGCCCACGGTGCCGCCGACCTCGCAGATGGCGACGTCGACCTTGTCCATCGAGGCGCCGCGGCGCACGAATTCCTGGATCTCGTTGGTGACGTGCGGGATCACCTGCACCGTCTTGCCGAGGTAGTCGCCACGGCGTTCCTTCTCGAGCACCGACTTGTAGATCTGGCCCGAGGTGAAGTTGTTGCCGCGCTTCATGCGCGTCGTGATGAAGCGCTCGTAGTGGCCGAGGTCGAGGTCGGTCTCCGCGCCGTCGTCGGTGACGAACACCTCGCCGTGCTGGAAGGGGGACATCGTGCCCGGGTCGACGTTGAGGTACGGATCCAGCTTGATGAGGGTGACCTTGAGGCCGCGCGATTCGAGGATCGCGGCCAGCGAGGCCGCCGCGATGCCCTTGCCAAGCGAGGACACCACGCCGCCGGTGACGAAGACGAACTTGGTCATGTCGTTGGGCATTTGCCTTCGCGGGCCGCGGCACTCCGGTGGGCGGGGCGCGATCCTCGGCATGAATGCCTTGGTGGTAAAGCGCGATTATACGGGGGTCGTGACAGCCCCCGTCCGCGGGGTACCGCAGCCACCCCCGCGGGGGGCCTGGCCTGTGCGAAGGAGCGGCCGAGCGCTTGCGCCCTGCGCTTGGCCGGCACGAGCCGACGGCGCGACGCTTCGCTGATTCGCAGTCCCCGGACCATCGACCCCGTGGCTCCGGCCCTGGAGATTCCTACATGCGATTGCCGTGGAAATCGAACTCGTTGGGGACGTCGAGGTTGGTGAACGACAGCGAGATGCAGCGGTCGAGCGAGCTCACCTGGTGCCACCAGGCCAGCGGCAGGAACATCGTCTCGCCGGGCTCGACCACCACGTCGAGTACCTTCACCTTGGCGGCCTCGGGGAAGCGCGCGAGGTCCAGCCTGTCGAAGTCGACCGGGCTGTAGACGTCGAAGTCGTTGTACACGCGCGGACCCGACAACGGCGAGACGAAGCGCCAGCGCTTGCGCCCGACGACCTGCGTGTGCAGCAGCATCAGCGTGTCGTGGTGCAGCGGCGTGCGCGTGCCGGCCGGGCCGACCCACAACGACGCCGAGCGCGGCATCGCGGCGCGGTCGCAGAAGTCGGGCAGCGAGCCGATGTCGTCGAGCAGGCTCATGAACTCGGGCCGGCGCAGGATCTCGTTGCTGGCGGTCAGGTACTCGTCGTTGGTCGGGCCGCTCATGGCGACGCGGTCGAGGAAGGCCGCGAAGTTGGTGTCGCGGCGCAGGCGCACCTTGTTGACCTCGTAGTCGGCATCGGCATCGCGGCCGGACTGCACCTGCACCGTGAGCTTGCCGAAGCGGCGCTTGAAGTCCTCGAACGACCAGCGCTGCAGCGCGGGCCAGTCGCGCGCCAGGTCGGTCAGCACCACCGGGCGGCAGCCGCGCACGTAGCGCTCGATGAACTCGTCGCGCGAGACGCGGCTGCGCTTCTCGACGTGCGTGTACAGCGGATCGCTCTCGCGCACGGCCTGGACGTTGAGCATCGCGCGGCCGAAGCGCGTGTAGCGGTCGCGCATCTTCTCGCCGGCGCGAAACAGCGGGTCGCGGCCGATGACGGACAGGTAGCCGGTGGCCTGCGCGGGGTCGATGCCGGCCTGCCGGATCTTGGCGAGCATCGACTCCTGCGAATTTCCCAGCAGCGCGTTCTCGGCCAGCCACTGGCGCCAGTTGTCGTCCAGCGGCCTGATCAGCTGCGGCTCGTCCAGCGGCGGCGGGCACGCCGACAGCACCGGTCGCGACGGCGGCGCGGCCTCGGCCGCATCGTCCGCGACGGGCGTCGGGCCGGCGTCGGCGCTTTCCCTTTCGGCGATCGCGACGTCCACGCCGCCGCCGTGGGCGGCCGGCCTGGCATGGGACTGGCGATGAGGCTTGTGATGCGCGCGCATGGACTCTCCGACGATCTGGCGCCGCCGCCGTCGGGCGGTCCGCGGCCGATCTTAAAGCGACCGCATTGCCGCCGGATGCAGGAGCGACCCGGGGGTCATGGCGGACGGGAGGCGCGGATCGCGCCGAATGAGCCTGCGGCCGGCGCCCGCGCCGAAGATCCCACGCCCGGACGCGCCCGTGCCCGCGTCCGGCGACGAATCCTCGGCCGCGGCTCAGGCCGGCGGCTGCGACGTTGCGCCGCCCTGCGCGTGGCGCGGCCGCGGCGGCACCGGCTTCATCGAGGCGAGCAGTTCCAGCACCAGCAGCGCGGTGTCGTCGGGCCGCTCCATCGGGTACAGGTGCGTGCCCTCGATCCAGCGCCAGCGCTCGCCTGCCAGCTTGTGCGAGCTCGCGAAGCCGCCCTGGCGCATCTCGGCCGATCGCGTGCCGGCGATGAAGCCGACGGCGCAGCGCGGCGGATGCTTGCGCAGCAGCGCCGGCACGTGGTGCGGCAGCGTGTTGTAGATGCGGGTCTCGATCTCGCGCCGGACGGCCAGCACGACCTTGTCCTCGACGTCCTCGAAGCCGGCCTTCACGTAGGCCTGCAGCATGCGCGGATCCCAGCGCGCGAACGTTGACTTGGCCGCGAAGTGCGCGTGCACGGCCTCGCGCGACGGCCACTCGTGGCGGCGCTTGCGCGAGACGGCGCCCGGTCCGATGCGTTCGATCAGCCCCGCGCGCTTGGCCATGTGCACGCTATGCGCGCGCCAGCCGGTGACGATGGGCGAGTCCAGCATCACGAGGCCGCCCACCAGGTCGGGCCGCTTGCAGGCCGCCATCAGGCTGACCAGGCCGCCCAGCGAGTGTCCGACCAGCATCGCGCCGGCGAGGCCGTTGGCGGCGATGAAGTCGGTCAGCTGGTCGCGCAGCCGCGGCCAGTTGCTGGTCACGGGATAGCGCGGATCGTGGCTGAAGCGCGCCGGCGCCTCCACGCGCCAGCCCGCGCGGCGCCAGACGTCGAACAGGGGCTCGTAGGTGCCGGCAGGAAAGCCGTTGGCATGGGCAAAGACGATCGTCTTCAATGGAGCCCCTCCCGCACCGGGCACGGCGCTCCATGCCCCGAGGGGACCGCGGGCCTGCTCGGCGCGGCCCGCATTTGCATCGCCGTTGGCACTCAGACGACCTTCTCGTTCTCGTTGTGGATCTTCTTGAGCGCCTCGTAGCGCGGCGCGTCGACGATCAGCGGCGTGGCAGCCGAGGCGCCGTCGCCCCATTGCGGGTCGTCCATCGCCTCGAACACCTCGCGCAGGCGGCGCCCCCAGGAGTCGCGCACCATGCGGAAGTACGGGTTCTGGTCGTCGATGCAGGCGATCTGGTCGGACTGCAGCTTGTCGGCCTCGTACACCACCAGGTCGAGCGGCAGGCCGACCGACAGGTTGGACTTCAGCGTCGAGTCCATGGACACCAGCGCGCACTTGGCCGCCTCCTCCAGCGGCGTCGTGGGCGTCAGCACGCGGTCGAGGATGGGCTTGCCGTACTTCGACTCGCCGATCTGGAAGAAGCAGGTCTCGCGCGTGGCCTCGATGAAGTTGCCCGCCGAGTACACGAGGAACAGGCGCATCGCCTCGTTGCCGATCTGGCCGCCGAAGATGAAGCTGGCGACGAAGTCCATGCCGTTGTTCTTCAGCGCCTGCCCGTCGTTCTCGTAGACGCGCCGCACCGCCGCGCCCAGCACGCGGGCGGCGTCGAACATGCTCTTGGCGTTCCAGATGGTGATCGGCTCGTCGTCGCCGTTGGGGACCGTCTCGACCTGCAGGATCTCGCGCACCGACTGCGAGATCGACAGGTTGCCGGCCGACAGCAAGACCATGAAGCGGTCGCCCGGCTTCTCGTAGACGATCATCTTGCGGAAGATGCTGATCTGGTCGAGGCCGGCGTTGGTGCGCGAGTCCGACAGGAAGACGAGCCCGGCGTTGAGCCGGATTCCGACGCAATAAGTCATGAAGAGTCTCTCGTGGTGCGGGTCGCTGAAGATTGTCGCGTCTGCGGGCAATATCCGTTCGCAACCTCGGCATTCTGCGCGGAGCGAAGCGGAGTCGCACGATCCACCCCCGGGCAATGCCTCGGCAGAGGTGGATCCTGCGACTTCGCGCAGGATGACGGCATCTGTCAGTCCTTGGGCAGCAACGCCTTCAACCGGTACAGCGCCTCCAGCGCCTCGCGCGGGGCGAGCCGGTCGGGATCCAGCGCCATCAGCGCGGCCTCGGCACGCGACGGGCCGCTGGCGGCTGCCGCATCGGCGGCCGCGGGCGCCGCGAACAGGTCGACCTGGGCCTGGCCGCTGTTCTGCTGCGCCTCGAGCGCCTCCAGCGTCGCGCGCGCCTGGCGCACCAGCCCGGCAGGCATGCCGGCCAGCTTGGCCACTTGGACGCCGTAGCTGCGGCTGGCCGGGCCGGCCTCGATCGCGTGCAGGAACACGATCTGGTCGCCGCTCTCGGCGGCCGACACGTGCATGTTGAGCGCGCCCGCGTGCTTCGTGGGGAAGTCGGTCAGCTCGAAGTAGTGCGTCGCGAACAGCGTGAACGAGCGGTTCTTCTCGTGCAGGTGCGACGCGATGGCGCCGGCCAGCGCCAGGCCGTCGAAGGTGGACGTGCCGCGGCCGATCTCGTCCATCAGCACCAGCGAGCGGTCCGTGGCCGAGTGGATGATGGCGGCGGCCTCGGTCATCTCGACCATGAAAGTGGATTGCGCGTTGGCCAGGTCGTCGGCCGCGCCGATGCGGGTGTGGATCGCGTCGATCGGCCCCAGGCGGCAGCGCGCGGCCGGCACGTACGAACCCATGGCCGCCAGCAGCGTGATCAGCGCCACCTGGCGCATGAACGTGCTCTTGCCGCCCATGTTGGGGCCCGTGACGATCAGCATGCGGGTGCGCGCGTCGAGCCGGCAGTCGTTGGCGATGAAGTTGCCGCCGTCCGTCTCGGCCAGGCGCGCCTCGACCACGGGGTGGCGGCCGCGCTCGATGTCCAGGCAGGGGTGGTTGACGAACTCCGGGCGGCACCAGCCCAGCGTCGCCGCGCGCTCGGTCAGCGTGCACAGCGCGTCGAGCGCGGCCAGGGCGCGCGCCAGCTCGCCGAGCACGGCCAGGGTGTCCTGCAGCTGGTCGAGCAGCGTCTCCCACAGCAGCTTCTCGCGCGCCAGCGACCGCTCCTGCGCCGACAGCGCCTTGTCCTCGAACGCGCGCAGCTCGGGCGTGATGAAGCGCTCGGCGTTCTTCAGCGTCTGGCGGCGCTGGTAGTCGGCGGGCACTTTGTCCAGGCCGGAGGTCGTCACCTCGATGTAGAAGCCGTGCACCTTGTTGTACTGCACGCGGAGATTGCCGATGCCGGTGCGCTGGCGCTCGCGGGCCTCCAGCGCGACCAGGAAGTCGTCGCAGTTGGTGGCGATGGCGCGCAGCTCGTCGAGCTCGGCGTCGAAGCCGGATGCGATGACGCCGCCGTCGCGCAGCAATACCGCGGGCTCGGCGGCGATGGCGGCGGCCAGGTGCCGGGCGATGCGCGGGTCGGGGTGCAGCGCGTCGTGCAGGCGCAGCAGCAGGGCGCTGGTCGCGCCGTCGCCGAGGTCGTCGAGCACCGGCTCGGGCAGCGCACCCGACGGGCGGCAGTGGTTGGGCGGCAGGCACGCCACCAGCTGCGGCAGCAGCGCGAGCGTGTCGCGCAGGCCCGCGAGCTCGCGCGGGCGTACCTGGCGCAGCGCGATGCGCGCGACGATGCGCTGCACGTCGCTGACGCCGCGCAGCGCTTGGCGCAGCGGTTCGGGGCCGTGCGCGGCGAGCACGGCGATCGCGTCGTGGCGCTCGATGGCGTCCTTGCGCTCGCGCATCGGATGCGTCAGCCAGTGGCGCAGCAGGCGGCTGCCCATGCCGGTGCGGCAGGTGTCCAGCAGCGACAGCAGCGTCGGCGCCGCCTCGCCGCGCAGCGTCTGCGTCAGCTCGAGGTTGCGCAGCGTGGCCGGCGGCAGCTCCAGCAGGTCGCTGGCCTTGTCGACGTGCAGCGACTTGACGTGCCCCAGCGCGCTCCTGGCCCCGCCCGAGGTGTGCTCGGCGTAGCTGATCAGCGCCGCGGCGGCCGCGTGCGCGCGCGGCAGCTCCTGCGCATTGAAGCCGGCCAGCGTGGCGACGCCCAGCAGCTCGTGCAGCTTGCGCAGGCCCAGCTCGGCGTCGAACTGCCATGCCGGACGGTTGACCACCGACACCGTCCCCTGGCGCACCGCCATCGGCGCCCCGTCGGTCGACACCAGGATCTCCGCCGGCGCCAGGCGCGCGAGCCACGACGGCAGCTCGGCCTCCGTGCACTCGCCCAGCCCCAGCCGGCCTTCGGCCAGCGCGAGCCAGGCCAGGCCGACGCGGGCCCGGTTCGCGTAGACGGCCAGCAGCACCGTCTCCTGGCGCTCGGCCAGCAGCTCGGAGTCGGTGACGGTGCCGGGCGTGACGACACGCACCACCTTGCGCTCGACCGGCCCCTTGCCGGCGCCGACCTCGCCCACCTGCTCGGCGATCGCCACGGCCTCGCCCAGCTTCACCAGGCGCGCGAGATAGGACTCCAGCGCGTGCACCGGCACGCCGGCCATCACGACCGGCTGGCCGTTCGACGCGCCGCGCGTGGTCAGCGTGATGTCCAGCAGCCGGTTCGCCTTGCGGGCGTCGTCGAAGAACACCTCGTAGAAGTCGCCCATGCGGTAGAACAGGAGCGTCTCGGGATGGTCCGCCTTGAGCCGGAAATATTGGGCCATCATGGGCGTGTGCCCACTCAGGTCGATGGGAACCGGGGCAATTTCGACGGGGATATCGGCAGGCATCGACGGCAAGGGCTTCGCGCGAGGGCAGGCCGCGCGACAGTCGCGCGGCCGGCGGGCATTATCTCGCGGGGCCGTCGGCGGCTTCCCGGCTCAGGGCCGGCACACGAGCGCGACCTGCAGGCGCTGGGTCGGCAGCAGCACACGCCGCCCCTCGGTCCGCACCGTCAGGCCCAGCGGGGGCACCGTTGGGATCGGTCGCGCCCCGCGCGGGGAAATGCCGGCCAGTGCAAACGCCGGCGGTGGGCGAGGAAGATATAGGTCGCCGGGGCAGCGCGCGCACGTCGGATCTTAGGGATCCACGGACTTCAGGCGAGGCAGGCCGCGGCGCCTATTCGCCCAGCAGATGTAGCGCCACTTCGCGCCGATGCCCCCGCAGCCGGTGCTCCCACAGGTAGATGCCCTGCCAGGTAGCCAGCACGAGGTCGCCGTCCGCGACCGGGATCGACAACTGCACCGTCGTGAGCGCCGTCCGGATGTGCGACGGCATGTCGTCCGGCCCTTCCTCGACATGCCGGAACAGGGGATCGCCGTCGGGCACCAGGCGCGCGAAGAAGCGGTCGAGGTCGCCGCGCACGTCGGGATCGGCGTTCTCCTGCACCAGCAGGCTGGCCGAGGTGTGGCGCACGAACAGGGTCAGCAGACCGCTCGCGATGCCCTGCTGCCCGAGCCAGGCCGCCACCGGGCGCGTGAACTCGACGAGCCCGCGCGTGCGCGTCTCGACGACGAGGGTGGTGGACGCCTGGCGCAGCATTCGCGACCCGCGGCGAACGGCGTGCCCGTCAGGCCGGCTTGCGCGGCGTGCGCGGGCCGCTGACCTTGATGGCCTTGCGCGGCTTCGGCTCGGCCGGCGCCGCGGGCGTGGCCTGCTCGTTGGCGGCGACGAACGCGTCGGTGGCATCCGGCGCCGCGCCCTCGGCGGCCGCGGGCTTGTCGTCTTCCTTGATGACGCGCGTGTAGGGCGCCAGGATGTTGACGAGCTGGCCGTAGACCTTGGGCGTGCCGGCGACGACCTCGCGCTGGTACAGGAAGTCGGCCTCGCCGCTGAAGTTGCCGATCAGGCCACCGGCCTCGGTGATGATCAGCGAGGCTGCCGCGATGTCCCACGGGCTCAGCCCGGTCTCGAAGAAGCCGTCGTAGTACCCGGCCGCCACGTAGCAGAGGTCCAGCGAGGCCGCGCCGGGGCGGCGCAGGCCGGCGCACTGCTGCGAGATCTCCTCGAACATCTTCATGTAGCGCTTGAAGTTGTCGCCCTTGCGGAACGGGAACCCCGTGCCGATCAGCGAGTCGGCCAGGCGCAGGCGCTTGGAGACGCGGATGCGGCGGTCGTTGAGGAAGGCGCCGCGGCCGCGCGAGGCGTAGAACAGGTCGTTGCGGTTGGGGTCGTAGACCACGGCCTGCTGCACCACGCCGCGCCAGGCCAGCGCGATCGAGACCGCGTAGACCGGGAAGCCGTGGATGAAGTTGGTGGTGCCGTCCAGCGGGTCGATGATCCAGACGAATTCGCTGTCCTTGGCGCCGAGCTCGCGGCCCGATTCCTCGGCCAGGATGCCGTGGCCCGGATAGGCCTGCAGGATGATCTCGACGATGACCGCTTCCGCATGCTTGTCGACCTCGGTGACGAAGTCGTTCACGCCCTTGGTCTCCACCTGCACCTTGTCCACGTCGAGCGAGGCCCGGTTGATGATCGCCCCCGCGGCGCGCGCGGCCTTGACGGCAATGTTGAGCATCGGATGCAGGTTCGTGGACATGGGACGATTCCAATAGGTGACGCCAGCGGCGGCTCCCGTGGGGAGCGCCGGACCGAGGCGGAAGAGGGCGACAGCGACGAAAGAGCGGTGCGGCTGCCGGGCGGCGGTCGTCCGAGGCGACGGCGGCGCGACAATGCGCAATCCTCGATTCTATCCGGCCCGGCCGCGCGAAGTCACGCGCCCGCCCGTGCCGCCCACTTGCAACGGTGCAGTTCTTGACGGATCCGACGCGCTTCATCCTGGTCGACACCAGCCATCCCGGCAACGTCGGCTCGGCCGCCCGCGCCATGAAGGTGATGGGTTTCTCCGACCTGGTGCTGGTGACGCCGCGCTTTGCCGACGTGCTCACGCAGCCCGAGGCGATCGCGATGGCCTCCGGCGCCACCGACATCCTCGAGCGCGCCCGCATCGTCGCCACGCTGGACGAGGCCCTGGCGGGCAGCACGTTCGCCTGCGCCACCGCGATGACGCCGCGCGACTTCGGCCCGCCCACGCGCGCGCCGCGCGACGCCTTCGCCCAGCTGGCGCACACCGAACACCGCGTCGCGTTCGTGTTCGGCGGCGAGCGCTTCGGCCTGTCCAACGAGCACGTCCATGCCTGCCACCTGTGCATCAGCATCCCGACGCAGCCGGAGTACGGCTCGCTCAACCTCGCGCAGGCCGTGCAGCTGCTGTCCTACGACTGGCGCCAGGCGCTCGGCGGCTTTCCCGTCGTCGAGCGCACCCGGGCGCCGGAGCAGGCGGATGCCGCCGCCGTGCGCGGCCTGCTGGGCCACTGGCGCGAGATGCTGGTGGAGATCGACTTCCTCGACCCGGCCGTGCCGCGCAAGCTGATGGCGCGGCTGCACCAGCTCGTCAACCGGGCGCAGGTGACCACCGAGGAGGTGCACATCCTGCGCGGCATCGCGCGCCAGGTGCAGAAGCGGCGCCGCGGCGAGGGCTGAGCGTCAGGCCGCGTGGCGGCCGGCGGGCACGCCGCCGGCGGCCAGCGTGCCGACCGCCTCGGTCGCGGCCGCGTCCGCGAAACGCCGCGGCAGATGCTTGCGGATGGCCGCGACGACGGCCGGCACCGCCCGCATCGGCGGCGATTCGACCCAGCGCTGGCTGGCCCAGGCGAGCGCCAGCACCACGGGCACGAACGCCGCCAGCATCAGGGCGCACTGCCAGTCGGTGAGCCGGGCGGCGCGCTCGTCGCCGATCACCAGCTTGAACAGCGTGTACAGCGCGATGCCGTGCAGCAGGTACAGGCTGTACGCCCAGCTGCCGAGGGCCTGCGGCAGGCGCCACTCCAGCATCCCGAACAGGTCGTTGCCGCACGCCACCACCGCCAGCGAGAACGCCAGCAGCAGCATCGGCACCGGCGCGTAGATGCTGCGGAACTGCAGGATCGCGACGCTCATCGCGACCATCGCGGCTGCGGCGCAGGCGCGGTGACGCAGCAGCTGCGCCAGGCGCGGAATCCGCATGACCTGCGCCACCGCCAGGCCGCCCGCGAACGCCACGCAGCAGGCCGGATCCGCCGCCGACACCGCCAGTCCGATCGCGCCGGCGAGGCCCAGCGCGAGCGTCGTCGGCGGCATCTTCACGCGCAGCGGCAGCGCCAGCAGGGGCAGCAGCGCGTAGAAGGCGCATTCGTAGGGCAGCGTCCACGTGACGACGGCCGTCACGGTGGGCGTGGCGAAGTAGCCGTCGATCGAGGGCATGCCCAGGATGGAGAAGCCCAGCCAGGCCAGGCACTGGCCGAGAATGTCGGACCAGGAGAACTTCACGATCGAGCTGCCGGCGCCGTCGATGCGATGCACGGTGACCCAGGCGATGGCGGCGAACATCAGCGCCATCGCGAGCCAGTAGGCCGGGCCCAGGCGCAGCAGGCGCGCGACATACAGCTTGAGCCAGTCGAGGCTGCGGCCGCGGGCGTCGAGCAGTCGGCCGTAGAACAGCGTCGCGGTCAGCATGAAGAACAGCACGACGCGGCTTTCGCCGAACTGGTGCCAGACGTCGGCGTCCACCCAGCCGAAGCCGCGCCCGTAGCGGCTCCAGAGGAACGAGTGGTGCATGAACACGCCGAAGGCCAGCACGCCGCGCAAGCCCTGCAGAGCGGCGTGGCGCGCGGATGCCGCGGGCCGCGGCGAGGCAGGCTTGGCGGCGGCGCGCGCAGGCAACAGGCGCGCGAGCGCCGCGAAGGCGACGCCCAGGACGACCGCGGCCGCGACAAGATACAGGTTGGCGAACGGCAAGAATCCCTCTCCCTCTCCTGGCGGCACCTTCTGCGAGGCAGCCTGTCCAGCATCCGGTACTTCGTGACCAATTCCCGGTTCATCGAAGTTTCCGGACATTAGACCCGATCCTCGCGTGGTACGGACGCGCAGTTGTAAGTGGAGCACTCCAGACTGTCTTCGTCCGATTCGGCATCCCGCAGCTGTCGGCGTCCTGTCGTTGATCTGACGTCATCCCGCGCGCGGCCTTGGTCCGCCTGGCGATGGGGCGATACAGGCCGCCGCCGGCGATGCCGCGAGGCTGCCGATACACTCCCCGTTCTCCTCCGATTCCACGAGCTGCGAGACCGCTGCAATGTTCGATCGCCTGCGCGAAGACATCACCACCATCCTCGAGCGCGACCCGGCCGCGCGCTCGCGCCTGGAGGTGCTGCTCTGTTACCCGGGCCTGCACGCGCTGGTCTGGCATCGCCGCGCCAAGTGGTTCTGGACGCACGGCATGCACGTGGCCGGGCGCTTCCTGTCGCACCTGGGGCGTTTCTTCACCGGCATCGAGATCCATCCGGGGGCGACCATCGGCCGGCGCGTCTTCATCGATCACGGCATGGGCGTGGTCATCGGCGAGATGGCCGAGATCCAGGACGACTGCACCATCTACCAGGGCGTGACGCTGGGCGGCACCTCGCTGGTCAAGGGCGCCAAGAGGCATCCGACGCTGGAGGCGGGCGTGATCATCGGGGCCAATGCCAGCGTGCTGGGCGGCTTCACCGTCGGCGCCGGCGCCCGCGTGGGCTCGGGCGCGGTCGTCACGCGGCCGGTGCCTGCCGGCGCCACCGCCGTGGGCAACCCGGCGCGCATCATCGCGGCCGACACCGACGCCGCGCGCGAGGCCACCGCCGCGCGCCTGGGCTTCTCGGCCTACGGCGTGACGCAGGGCGACGACCCGATCGCTCAGGCGATGAAGGGCCTGATCGACAACGCCTCGGCGCACGAGCACCAGATCGCGCTGCTGTGGACCGCCATCGAGCGCGTGCTGGCCGAGGGCGTGGCGCAGGCCAGGGACTGCGTGCCCACGGACGCCCAGGTCGACGAGAAGTTCGATGCCGAGCGCCTGAGCCGCCTGGTGAAGTAGTGCGCTGTGAGATCGACCATCTCGTGGTGACCGCGCCGTCCCTGCAAAGCGGCGGCGACTACCTGAAGTCGATCCTCGGCGTCGCGCCCGGGCCCGGCGGCGCGCACCCGCGCATGGGCACGCACAACCTGCTGCTGCGCCTGGGCGACGCCGCCTTCCTGGAGGTCATCGCGCCCGACCCCGCCGCGCCGCAGCCGGGCCGTCCGCGCTGGTTCGGCCTGGACGACGCCGGCGCGCTGCGGGCCCCGCGCCTGTCGGCGTGGGTCGCGCGCACCGACGACCTGCGCACCTGTCCCGACGATCTGCTGGACTCTTGCGGGGCGATCGAGACGCAGACGCGCGGCACGCGCGAATGGCTCATCACCATCCCGGCCGACGGCCACGTGCCGCTGGGCG
>Ga0209258_100502_pt1 | contig 38791 bp, 32 predicted proteins | sample Araplaol_mTSA_r2_FD_184281 | JGI IMG/M metagenome (GOLD analysis project Ga0209258, IMG submission 184281) | Arabidopsis root microbial communities from North Carolina, USA - plate scrape CL_Col_mTSA_r2 (SPAdes) (version 2) | ecosystem: Host-associated > Plants > Roots > Endosphere | place: USA...
CCGCGTGGCGCAGGGAGCGCTCGGAAAGCACACCTCGGGGGCAGCGACCGTGGGGCACAATGACTCATGTTCCAGCCGTCCCAGCACGACGTCCGACGCTTCTTCTGCGAGACCCATGCCCTCGCCAAGAGCGGCGCGCCGATGTCGCCGATCCAGATCCTCGCGTCGCAGTGGATCGCCGAGCACCCCGAGTACCACGCCGACCTGGCCGACGTGGACGCCGCGCTGGCGGCGGTGTTCGACGTGGAGGACGGCCGCACCAACCCCTTCCTGCACCTGGCGATGCACCTGACGATCAGCGAGCAGTGCAGCATCGACCAGCCCAGCGGCATCCGCCAGGCCGTCGAGCTGCTCGCCGCGCGGCGGCAGTCCCTGCATGACGCGCACCACGAGGCGATGGACTGCCTGGGCGAGATGATCTGGCAATCGCAGCGCAGCGGCCTGCCGCCGGACGGTCACCAGTACCTCGACTGCGTGCGGCGCCGGGCCACGCGCGATTGAACGGCTGGTCGCACGACGCGCCCGGTCGCACGGGCGCTTCGCCTCGGTAGCGCGGGGCGTTTCGACCCGCGATGGCGGCGCTCGAAGGCAACCGACGGACGGGCACCGCGGCTCGTGCGGCCACGCGGGTCAAGCGACCCGCCCTACCGAACTGAACATCTCCTGACAGGCCCGCCCGCCGAAAGAGAGCAGTAAGCCGGACCGGCGCATGCTGCCGGGCTCCCGGGGGCCTGGCGGCAATTCGCGGCCGCCCCCCGTCCGTCGAGCCATTTTTTTCGCGCGAGCCTGTCGAATCCGGCCTGCTGCATTCGTCGAAGCAGGAGTTCGAGGCACCGATCCCGTCGTTCGTCGCCGGACTCGCCACCGGCGCTGTAAGCCGGTGTTAACGTCGTCGACGATCGCCCGATCGAACGTTCGACCCTTTTTGTTCACAGATTCGAAAGACGCGCGGGCATTATTTGCTTAGGCAGTAGTTGCGTAGGGGAATAGCTCATGAGCGGGAAAACCCGACTACCATGCCCCGCTGATCGTCGCGCCCACAGGCAGCGACGCGCCTGAATACCGAGGAGCAGGAATGATCCAAAACATCCTCCGACGTCCGCCCTGGCGCACCACCGCCACGAGCGTCGCCGTCGGCCTGGCCCTGTCGGCATGCGCCGTCGGCCCCGACTTCCATGCGCCCGAGGCGCCGCAGGTCGCCGATGCGAGCCACCCGTACACGCCCGCACCGCTGCCGGCGATGGCCGCCAGCGACGCGAGCCCGGCCTACGTGCAACAGCGCTTCGTCGATGGCCAGGACATCTCGGCCAGCTGGTGGGAGGCATTCCAGTCGCCCTCCCTCAACGCGCTCGTGCAGTCCGCCCTGCAGCACAGTCCCACGGTCGCCGCGGCCCAGGCCACGCTGCGCCAGGCCGAGGAAAACTACCGCGCGGACTACGGCTCCAAGGTGTTCCCGTCGGTCACCGGCCAGCTGAGCGCGGCGCGCCAGCGCCAGGCGCTCGCGCAGTCGCCGCAGGTGCCGGCCGGCTATACCTCCAACCTGTTCCAGGCCGGGCTCGACCTGTCGTACACGCTCGACGTCGCCGGCGGCAACCGGCGCGAGCTCGAAGGCGTGCGCGCGGCGATCGACGTCCAGCGCTACCAGGTCGAGACCACCTGGCTGAGCCTGACCTCCAGCGTCGTGGCCACCGCGATCCAGGAGGCCTCGCTGCGGGCGCAGCTCAAGGCCACGCAGGAAGTGATCGACAACGAGACGGCCTCCTACAAGGTCATCTCGCGGCAGGTCGAGCTCGGCGCCATCGGCCGCTCGGCGGCGCTGCAGCAGCAGACGCTGATCGCGCAATCGCAGGCGCAGCTGCCGGCGCTCGAGAAGGCGCTCGCGCAGACACGCCACCAGCTGGCCGTGCTGGCCGGCCGGCTGCCGGGCGACGCGGGCCTGCCGACGTTCGACATCGACACCCTGGCGCTGCCGCGCGAACTGCCGCTGAGCGTGCCGTCCGCGCTCGTGCGCCAGCGTCCCGACGTGCGGGCCGCCGAGGCGCAGCTGCACGAGGCGAGCGCGCAGATCGGCGTGGCCACCGCGGCGCTGTACCCGCAGATCACCCTGAGCGCCGGCGTCGATCGCGAAAGCCTGAAGATCGACAAGCTGTTCAACACGGGCACCACCGGCTGGTCGCTGGCCGCGGGCCTGCTCCAGCCGATCTTCAACGGCGGCGCGCTGCAGGCCAAGAAGCGGGCCGCCGTGGCCGCGTACGACGCCGCGCAGGCGCAGTACCAGTCCACGGTGCTCAACGCCTTCCTCGACGTGGCCAACGCGCTGCGCGCGATCGACACCGACGCGCAGGCCGTGCAGGCCAACGCCGATGCCGAGCGCCTGTCCAACGAGTCGCTGGCCCTGGTCCAGCGCCAGTACCAGCTCGGCGCCGTCAGCTACCTGTCCTCGCTCGACGCGCAGCGCACGGCGCTGTCCACGCGCGTCGCGCTGGTGCAGGCGCGCGCGGCCCGCTTCACCGACACCGCCGCGCTGTTCCGTGCGCTCGGCGGCGGCTGGTGGAACGCACCCGATGCCGTGGCTTCCGCCGCAGGCGCCTCGTCGGCCACGCGCTGACACCCACAACCCATCGCGCGACCCGCCGACACCTCTGGACGCCGGCGGCCGCGAAGAACATCGAATACGAAAACTGGAGTGAGAACATGACGAAGCGGATGTTCATCATGCTTGGCGGGGTGCTGGTGCTGGTGGCGCTCCTGGCGTTCGGCTTTTTCCTGCACATCAAGAAACTGATGGCCAGCGCGCCGAAGCCCACGCCGTCGACGGTCACGGCCACCAAGGTCGGATCGCAGGACTGGCAACCCACGCTGGCCGCCGTCGGCAGCATCGTGCCCGTGCGCGGCGTGGACGTCACGACCGAGATCTCGGGCCTGGTGCGCGAGATCCACTTCAAGTCCGGCCAGGACGTGAAGAAGGGCGAGGTGCTCGTCGAGCTCAACGCCGACGCCGACAAGGCGCAGCTCGCCTCGCTCGAGGCCGCCGCCGAGCTCTCGGCCACCGTGCTCAAGCGCGACAAGGCGCAGTTCGAAGCGCAGGCCATCGCGCAGGCGCAGGTCGATGCCGACGCGGCCGACCTGAAGAGCAAGCGCGCGCTGGCCGACCAGCAGCGCGCCATCATCGACAAGAAGACGATCCGCGCGCCTTTCGCCGGCCGCCTGGGCATCACCACCGTCAATCCCGGCCAGTACGTCAACCCGGGCGACAAGATCGTGACGCTGCAGACGATCGACCCGGTCTACGTCGACTTCAACCTGCCGCAGAAGTCGGTCGGACAGCTGCAGGTGGGCCAGGTGGTCAACGTCACCACCGACGGCTTCCCGGGCGTCACCTTCCCAGGCAAGATCAGCGCGATCAGCCCGAAGGTGGACACCACCACGCGCAACGTGGTCGTCGAAGCGACGCTGCCCAATCCGAAGCACCAGCTGCTGCCCGGCATGTTCGCCAACGCGGCGGTCGAGGTGGGCGACAGGAAGCACTACCTGACGCTGCCGCAGACCGCGATCACCTACAACCCGTATGGCTCGACCGTGTTCGTCGTGATGACGGCCGACGAGGCCGCCGCGGCGGCGCGCGCGAACGCGGCCAGCAACGGCGGCGCGGCCTCGGCACCGGCGGCCGCGGCCTCGGGCTCGGGCCTGGTCGTGCAGCAGGCCTTCGTCACCACCGGCGAGACGCGCGGCGACCAGGTGGCGATCCTCAAGGGCCTGAAGGAAGGCCAGCAGGTGGTCACCAGCGGCCAGGTCAAGTTGAAGAACGGCAGCCCGATCGTGATCGACAACACGGTCGTGCCGGCGAACTCGCCGAATCCCACCCCGCAGGAACACTGAACCCCAAAGGCGCATGCCATGAAGTTCACCGACCTCTTCATCCGCCGGCCCGTGCTGTCCGGCGTGATCAGCCTGCTGATCGTCGTGCTGGGACTGCGGTCCCTGTTCGGCCTGCCCGTCAGCCAGTATCCCAAGACCCAGAACTCGGTCGTCACGATCTCCACCACCTACTACGGCGCCGACGCCGCGACGGTGGCGGGATTCATCACGCAGCCGCTGGAAAGTGCGATCGCGCAGGCGCAGGGCATCGACTACCTGTCGTCGTCCAGCTCCAGCGGCGTTTCGACGATCACCGCCACGCTGCGCCTGAACTACGACGCCAACCGGGCGATGACCGAGATCAACACGCAGGTCAACTCGGTCAAGAACCAGCTGCCCGCGCAGGCGCAGGCGCCGGTCCTGACGGTCGCCACCGGCCAGACGATCGACGCGATGTACATGGGCTTCTACAGCAAGGACCTGCCCACCAACAACGTCACCGACTTCCTGCTGCGCGTCGTCAAGCCCAAGCTCGACTCCGTCACCGGCGTGCAGACCGCCGAGCTGCTGGGCGCGCGCCAGTTCGCGCTGCGCGCCTGGCTGGACGCCGACAAGATGGCGGCGCACGGGCTGTCGGCGGCCGAGGTGTCGCAGGCGCTCACCGCCAACAATTACCTGGCGGCACTGGGCGCGTCCAAGGGTCAGATGGTCACCGTGCCTCTGACCGCCGGCACCGACCTGCACTCGCTCGACGAGTTCCGCAAGCTGATCGTCAAGCAGAGCGGCGACTCGGTCGTGCGCCTGGAGGACGTCGCCAACGTCACGCTGGGCTCCGAGAACTACGACTTCAACGTCGCGTTCAGCGGCGTGCGCTCGGTGTTCATCGGCATCAAGGTGGCGCCCGAGGCCAACATCCTCGAGGTGGCCAAGCGCGTGCGCGAGGCCTTCCCCGACCTGCGCAACCAGCTGCCCACCGGCGTGACGGGCGAGATCGTCTACGACTCCACCGACTTCATCAACACGTCCATCAAGGAAGTCGTCAAGACGCTGGTCGAGGCGCTCGTGATCGTGGCGGTGGTGATCTACCTGTTCCTCGGCACCTTCCGCGCGGTGCTGGTGCCGCTGGTGGCGATGCCGCTGTCGCTGGTGGGCACGTTCTTCATCATGCTGATGCTCGGGTACTCGATCAACCTGCTCACGCTGCTCGCGCTGGTGCTGGCGATCGGCCTCGTGGTGGACGACGCCATCATCGTGGTGGAGAACGTCGACCGCCACATGAAGGAGGAGCACAAGACGCCGCTGCAGGCCGCGCTGATCGCGGCGCGCGAGCTCGGCAGCCCGATCGTGGCGATGACGGTGGTGCTGATCGCCGTGTACGTGCCGATCGGTTTCCAGGGCGGCCTGACCGGCGCGCTGTTCACCGAATTCGCGTTCACGCTGGCCTCGGCGGTGTTCGTCTCGGGCGTCGTCGCGCTCACGCTGTCGCCGATGATGTGCTCGCAGATCTTCTCGCCCGACCAGGACAACGGCCGTTTCGCCAAGGCCATCGACCACGTGTTCGAGAAGGTGCACTCCACCTACGGCCGCTGGCTGCGCAACCTGCTGGGCACCTACCCCGTGCTCGTCACCATGGGCATCGTCCTGTTCGCGCTGCTGGGCCTCATGTTCACGATGTCGCAGTCCGAACTGGCGCCCGAGGAAGACCAGGGCGTCGTGCTGTCGCAGGTGGTGGGCTCGCCGACGGCGACGTCCGACCAGATGCAGACGTACGCGCAGCAGGTGTTCGACATCGCGCACGGCATCCCCGAGTACAAGCAGATGTTCCAGATCACGGGCGTGCCCACGGTCAACCAGGGCATCGGCGGCGTGCTGCTCAAGGACTGGGGCGAACGCACGCGCAGCGCGCACGAGATCCAGATGGACCTGCAGGCCAAGTGGAACAAGGTGGCCGGCGGCCGCGTCGCCGCCTTCCAGTTCCCGCCGCTGCCGGGCACCTCCGGCCTGCCCGTGCAATTCGTGATCACCACGACCGAGCCGTTCGAGAACCTCAACACGGTCGCCCAGCAGGTGATGGCCAAGGCCCAGGCCTCGGGCAAGTTCTACTACATCGACCAGGACCTGAAGCTCGACGCGCCGCAGGCCACGGTGGAAGTGGACCGCGACAAGATCGCCGCGCTGGGCATGACGCAGCAGGACGTCGGCCAGGCGCTGGGTGCCGCACTCGGCGGCGGCTACGTCAACTACTTCTCCATCGCGGGCCGCTCGTACAAGGTGATCCCGCAGGTGCAGCAGGTGGACCGGCTGAACCCGTCGAACGTGCTGGACTTCTACATCAAGACGCCCAACGCCGGCCTGATCCCGGCCAGCACGATCGCACACCTCAAGTACAGCACGCAGCCCGAGGCCATCAACCGCTTCCAGCAGCTGAACTCGGTGACGATCTCGGGCGTGGCGGGCGTCTCCAAGGGCGAGGCGCACAAGATCCTGGTCGACGCGCTGCACGAAGCCGCGCCAGCGGGCTACAACGTCGACTTCGCGGGCGAGTCGCGCATCTTCGCCAAGGAGTCCGGCGGCTTCCTGATCACGATGGCCTTCGCGGTCATCATCGTGTACCTCGCGCTGGCCGCCCAGTTCGAGAGCTTCCGCGATCCGGTGGTCATCCTGGTCTCGGTGCCGATGGCGCTGTTCGGCGCGGTCATCTTCATCTTCCTGGGCTTCACCTCGATCAACATCTACACGCAGGTGGGCCTGGTCACGCTGATGGGGCTGATATCGAAACACGGCATCCTGATCGTGGAAGTGGCCAACAACGAGCAGAAGAAGGGCCTGTCCAAGCTCGACGCCATCATCGAGGCCACCGGCATCCGCCTGCGCCCGATCCTGATGACGACGGCCGCGATGGTGTTCGGCGTCGTGCCGCTGGTGATCGCCTCGGGCGCCGGCGCCGCGGGCCGCCAGGCGATGGGCCTGGTGATCTTCACCGGCATGTCGATCGGCACGCTGTTCACGTTGTTCGTCGTGCCCGCGTTCTACATGCTGATCGGCGCGAACCACGAGAAGACCGTCGAGACGGACAAGGCCGTCGACGACGAAGTGCGCCGCATCGACGAGAGTCAGGCGAAGCCGGCGCATTGACCGGTCGCCTGTGCAATGAGCAAGGGCCTGGCAGCGCTGCCGGGCCCTTTTTTCATTCGCATCGCTCGCGATGCCGCCGCCGTCGACACGGTCGGCCCCTGCCTCAGTGGCGCTTGACGACGTCGCCCGCCCACAGTTCGTCGAGGAAGCCGAACTTCCACTTCTCGGGCGATTCGCGGCCGGCGATGCGGTCGCTGGTGCCGCTGGACAGGTCCAGCCGCTGCAGCGCGACCGGCATCTGCGACTTCAGCGAATAGAACACGCGCACCACCGGCGCCGTCAGCGCCGACGCGTTCTGCTCGATGACGACGGCCAGGCGGTCGGACTGCAGGCGCACCAGCGAGCCGGTGGGATAGATGCCCACGCTCTTGACGAAGGTCGCGAAGAGCGCCGGGTCGAACTGGCCCTTCCAGCTGGCCATCTTGCCGATCGAATCGGCCGGATCCCAGCCGTTCTTGTACGGGCGGTCGGAGGTGATGGCGTCGTAGACGTCGCAGATCGAGCCCATGCGCACCAGCGTGCTCAGCTTGTCGACGGGCAGCCGGTGCGGATAGCCGGTGCCGTCGACACGCTCGTGATGGTGCAGGCAGACGTCCATGGCGTCGACCGAGGTGCCGTGCGCCTCCTGCAGCAGCTCGAAGCCGCGTACGGGATGGCTGCGCATCACGTCGAACTCGTCGTCGGTCAGCTTGCCGGGCTTGTTCAGGATGTCCAGCGGCATCAGCGCCTTGCCCACGTCGTGCAGCAGGCCGGCGGTGCCCGCCGTGCGGCACTGCTCCTGGTCGAAGCCCAGCTCGCGGCCGAGCGCCACCATCAGCGCGCACACGGCCACCGAGTGCATGTACGAGTAGTCGTCCTGCGTCTTCAGGCGCAGCAGGCTGACGATCGCACTGGGGTTGCGGATGACGGAATCGGAGATCTCCTGCACCAGCGGCAGGCAGGCCTCGGCGTCGACCGCGCGGCCCAGTCGCACCTGGCTGAACACCTGCTGCATCTGCGCCCGCCCCTTGTTGCACAGGACGCTGGCGGTGCGCAGTTCGTCCTCGAAGCTCTTCGACGGGGGCGGCACCGGCGTGGAGGATGGCATCGGGCGCGTGGAGGTCGCGGTCGCGGGCGCAGGAGCGGGCGCGGCCGCGGGCGCCTGCACGCGCGCGGGCGCCACGGTCGCGGCTTCCTCGACGACGTCCAGGCCCTTCTCGGGATCGATCCAGACCTCCTGCACGACGCTGTCCTGCAGCTTCTTCAACTGCTCGGCGTCGCGGATGACGAAGCGGGTCTTCCAGAACGGATGGTCCATCCAGGCGCCCTCCAGCGCATGCAGGTGCATGCCCAGACGGACTTGGTCGACGCGGATCTTCTTGAGCATGGAGCGTGCGGACGGCAGGACACGGGCCGGCTCGAAGCCGGCACTCCCTCCATTTCGGCCGCTGGCGGCGCCACTGTAGGGATTCCTGGACGAATCGCAAAAAAAACAAGGCCGCCCGAAGGCGGCCGCGCGTGAAGGATTCCCTCGGCGGCCGGCGGCCGCCGACGCGTCACTTGAACTTGGCCTGCGGGACGGTGCGCACGTCGCCGGGCAGCGTGGCCAGGTAGTCGGCGATCTGGGCGATGGTGTCGTCCTTCAGCGGCTTGGCCATCGCACCCATCACCGGGTTGGCGCGGCCGAAGTGCGGGTTGCCCTCGACCTTGTAGGACTTCAGCGCCACCTCGAGGTAGTCGGCGTACTGGCCGGCCAGCCGCGGGATGCTGCCGTCGGTGGGCGTGGAGAAATTGACGCCATGGCACGAGACGCAGGTGGTCAGGGCGGTGCGCAGCTTGTCGGGCACGGGCGTGGCGAGCGCGGCGGGCACCGCCTCCTCGGGCTTGCCGAGCTGCGCGTAATAGGCCGCGATGTCGGCGATGTCCTGGTCGGACAGCGACGCCGCGATGCTGCGCATGGTGGGGAACTTGCGGTCGCCGCTGCGATAGGCCGTCAACGCCGAGGCGATGTACTTCGCGTCCTGGCCCGCGATCTTGGGCACCTTGTAGACCTGCGGGAAGTCGGCCTGGTAGCCCACGATGCCGTGGCAGCCGATGCACATCTGAACCTTGGTCGACCCGCGTTGGGCGTCTTGCGCGTGGGCGGTGGGCAAAAGGGCCGCGAGGGCCAGGAGCAAGGTCAGGGTTCTTGTCATCGTCTCGTCTTGGTTGATCCGAACAGAGGCAGTACTTCCAGGCGGCGGGCGCATGGCCCGGCTATCCAATCGATTATAGGAACGTCCCTTTATACTGGAACGACCCACTCCGTCAGGCAAAACCCGCCCCCGGGCGCAGCATCCCACCATGAAGTTCGAAGGTTCCAGCAACTACGTCGCCACGCCCGACCTGATGCTCGCGGTCAACGCCGCGATGACGCTGCGCCGGCCGCTGCTGGTCAAGGGCGAGCCGGGCACCGGCAAGACGATGCTCGCCGAGGAGGCCGCCGCCGCGCTCGGCCTGCCGCTGCTGGAATGGCACATCAAGAGCACGACCAAGGCGCAGCAGGGCCTGTACGAGTACGACGCGGTGAGCCGCCTGCGCGACAGCCAGCTGGGCGACCCGCGCGTCAAGGACATCCACAACTACATCGTCAAGGGCGTGCTGTGGCAGGCGTTCACCAGCGCGACGCCGTGCGCCCTGCTGATCGACGAGATCGACAAGGCCGACATCGAGTTCCCGAACGACCTGCTGCGCGAGCTCGATCGCATGGAGTTCCATGTGTACGAGACCAAGGAGACGATCCGTGCCGTCCAGCGCCCCATCGTCTTCATCACGAGCAACAACGAGAAGGAGCTGCCCGACGCCTTCCTGCGCCGCTGCTTCTTCCACTACATCAAGTTCCCCGAGGCCGCGACGATGCAGCAGATCGTCGACGTGCACTTCCCCGGCATCAAGCAGGAGCTCGTGGCCGCCGCGCTCAAGAGCTTCTACGACGTGCGCAACCTCCCGGGCCTGAAGAAGAAGCCGTCGACGTCCGAGCTGCTGGACTGGCTCAAGCTGCTGCTGGCCGAGGACATCCCCGTGGCCGCGCTGCATTCGAAGGACGAGAAGGTCTCGATCCCGCCGCTGATCGGCGCGCTGCTGAAGAACGAGCAGGACGTGACGCTGTTCGAGAAGCTCATCTTCATGCAGCGAAATAACCGATAACCCACGGCGCCACGCTCGCGCTGGTCGCTGCCCCCGAGTGGCCGGCCGCGACGGGCCCGGCAGAGCCGGTTCCCGCGCTCCCCCGGTCGGGCCTGCGGCCTGCCGACACCCTTCGATTCGAACCGCACGCCCCATGTTGAACGTCCAACCCGTCACCCTCACCGACGGCCGCATCCGCCTGCAGCCGATGTCCATCGAACACGTCGACGCGCTCAAGGCCGCGGCGGCCGACGGCGAGCTGTGGAACCTGCGCGTCACCTCGGTCCCCACGCCGGAGGACACGCGGGGCTACATCGAGCGCGCGCTCGCGATGGACAACCGCCTGCCCTTCGTGGTGGTCGACCTCGAAAGCGAGGGCCGCATCGTGGGCAGCACGAGTTACCACGACATCGTGCCCGCGATCGACCGTGTCGAGATCGGCTGGACGTGGTACGCAAAGAGCACCCAGCGCAGCCACGTCAACACCTGCGCCAAGCTGTTGCTGCTGACGCACGCGTTCGAGGCGCTGGGCGCGAAGGTGGTGGGCTGGCGCACCGACAACTACAACTTCGCGAGCCAGAAGGCCATCGAGCGCCTGGGCGCGAAGAAGGACGGCGTGATCCGCCACCATGCGCTGCGCCGCGACGGCACCGTGCGCGACACGGTGATGTACAGCGTGACGGCGGGCGAGTGGCCCGAGATCAAGGCGCACCTGCTGTACCAGCAGAACAGGCCGCGGTGAGGCGGCGCCCGGTCCGAGCGCTGGCGCCGCCGGCTGCGGGATCGCGGTCGGGATGAATCGCGACGACGACGCCTTCCCGTCGGCGTTGCAGGCCGCGCTGCTGATGGTCGCGCAACTGCTGGTGCAGCTGGTCGTCGGCGCCGCGCTGTACGACGCCCGCGGCGTGCTGGGCCTGACCGACACGCAGCGCTGGGCGCTGGAGGCCGTCATCGGCAACGGCGTGGTGTTCGCCACCGTGATGCACGCCCGCGGCCTGACCTACCGCGGGCTGTTTCATCCGGCCGGCACGTCGATGCGCACGACGGTCCTGCGCCTGGTGCCCTGGGTGCTCCTGCTGGCGCCGGCGCTGGCGCTGGGCATCTCGGTCATCGAGGTGGTGGTGACCCGCACGTTCCCGTTGTCGGAGAGCCAGCAGGCGATGTTCGAGCGCATGGGCGGCAGCGACCTGGCCACCGTGCTGATGGCCTGCGCCATCGCGCCGGCGGTCGAGGAGATGTTCTTCCGCGGCATCGTCCTGCGCGGGTTCCTGCGCCGCTACGGCCGCACGCAGGCGATCTGGGCCTCCGCGGCGCTGTTCGGTCTCGCGCACCTGAACCTTTATTAGTTCGTCGCGGCCACGCTCATCGGCGCCGTCAGCGGCTGGCTCTACGCGCGATCGCGCTCGCTGGTGCCCTGCATCGCGCTGCACGCGAGCTACAACGGCCTGCTCACGGCGCTGTCGCAGCTGCAGCCCGGCGACGCGTCGTCGATGCCGCTGTCGCCCGGCCTGTGGATCGGCGGCGGCGCGCTCGCGGCGATCGGGGCGGTAGCGCTGGCGCGCCAGTTCGATTGCCAGGACGCGGACGACGCCCGCCGATCCTAGGGCCTGTTCACACTAAGTGCACGCCCGCGCCGGTGGCCTGGGAGGCCCCAGGCGAGGCGACGCGACGCGGCGGGCTGGGCGCCTACAAGGAGCGGCCAACACCCTGGGCCTCCCAGGACACCGGCCCTCCGGGCGTCCGAGCAGAAAGCCCGCCTTCGGCGTTGCGGGCGCTTGTAGCGGGCCCACCACGACGGCACGCCTGTTCAACCCGGCCAGCTATCCGCAGGGCGACATCAACTTCCTGTTCGGCACGACCATCGAGCCGGGCCAGAGCTCGCAGTTCTTCTTCCTGCACACCGACGCGGGGATGTTCGCGATGACGGCCGACGACGACTTCGTCACCGGCGCCGACGGCATCGGCGGCGCTGGTCCCACCCATGCGCCGGCCGTGCCCGAGCCCGCGCCGGCCGCCCTGCTCGCGCTGGGCGTGCCGACGCTCGCGGGCCTGCGCAGCCGCCGCGGCAGGCAGGGCTGACGCCTGGGCGTTCCCGCCAACGGGGCGACCTCGAACGTGCGGCGCTGCCTAGAATCGTCCGCATGAACCGGATGCTTCCCGTCGCCGCGCTGGTCGGCACCCTGGCCGCCAGCCAGGCCCTCGCGTACACCTGCTCCCTGCAGAGGGTCGAGATCACGCCGCTGACGGCCGAGAACGGCGATACCTACCGCGGTACCGCCGGCGATGTCGAGGTGCTGTTCCACAACGACGTCAGGGACCACCCCGTCACGCTGTTCCCCGAGCCGCCGCTGACGGTGCGGCACCTGCAGCCCGCCAGCCAGTGCGTGGTCGGCGACGGCGGCGCCTGGGCACGCAACGGCGTCTGGCTGGTCGATGGCGGCCGCACGCTGCTCACCACCGAGTCCAGCGGCTCGTCGCAGGACCTGGTGTTCCGCGACACCCGCAGCTGCGCCAAGCTCGCTTCGCTGGACATGGCGGGCATGCAGTGGCGCATCGAAGGCCGCGCCCTGCTGCTGCGCCCCGCCGGCGCCCGGGTCGATCGCCGCGTGCCGCTGACCGCCGCCTGCCGCCCCGCGGCCGCGGCGAAACGCTGATTCGCCGCGCGCGCCGACTCAGGGCCGCGCCTCGCGGGTGCACGTGCCCGCCACGTCCGCGTCGCGCCCGACCAGCGCGTCCCGGCGTTCCACGCCGCTCACGCCCGCGCGGCAGCGCTCGAAGCGCACGTCGCGTGCGTCGCGGACGAAGAAGGCGTAGCCAGGCAGCGCATAGTCGACCACCTCGGACTTGTCGCCGGGCGTGGCGAAGATGAACTTCGCGTCGGGATAGCCCCCGGCGTACACCGGGAAGCGCGCCGCGTCGGCCGCGCCGCTGCCGAACACGTGCGGGCCGGCCGCGTCGCCGGCGCCGCGCCAGCCGATGTCGACGTCGTCGAAGGTGATGGCGCGCAGGTCGTGGCGCCCCGCGGCGTCGGCCGGCGCGCCCGACAGCAGCGCGCCCCAGGGATAGCGCAGGCGGCTGGCGCGGATCGCCTCGAAGCGGATGTCGTGGATGGCCCCGACGCCCGCCTTGCCGCGCGCGCCCAGCAGCATGAAGACCGGCGTGCCGACGTCGGCCGCCGTGATGCGCCGGAATGTCACGTTCGAGACCTCGCCGCCATCGACCGATTCGACCGCCATCGCCGCGGCCTGCGCATTCTCGATGCGGATGTCCTCGAACACGATGTCGCGCATCGGTCCCACGCTGGCCGTGCCCAGCTTCAGGCCGTTGGCCACGCCCGCGCCGCGCACGTGGTTGCGACGCACGACGACGTCGCGCAGGCCGCTCGCGCTGCCGCTCTTGAGGCAGATGCCGTCGTCGCCGGCGTTGATCGTGTTGTCCTCGATCAGCACGTCGTGGCCGTCGACCACGTCGATGCCGTCGTGCGTCGGGCCGTGCGGCGAATCGACCGTGATGCCGCGCACGACCAGGTGCTCGACCTGCATGTTGACCACCGCCCACACGCCGGCATCGCGCACGGTGACGCCCTCGATGGCGACGTCCTTGGACAGCACCGTGTAGATCGCCATCGGCCGTTGGCCCTCGGGCCGCGCCATCCCGCGCCACTTCTCCACGTCGCCGTTGCCGTCGATAGTGCCGCCGCCTTCGATGCGCACCCCGGTCGCGCTCTCGGCGTAGACCAGCGCGTGGCGGGTGTCGGCGAGCTGCGTGTTGACGACGGGCGGGTTCAGGAACGGGTAGTCGGCATCGTCCTGGCTGCCGCGCAGCGTCGCACCCGGCTCGATGCGCAGCGTCACATGGTTGCGCAGGCGGATCGTGCCCGAGAGGAACACGCCGCTGCGCAGGACGACCGTGCCGCCGCCGTCGGTGGCGCAGGCGTCGATGGCCGCCTGCAACGCGCCGGTGTCCTTGGCGACGCCGTCGGCGCGCGCGCCGAAGCCGGTCGGGTCGCAGACCTCGCGGCGCGGGACGGAATCGCGGGGCGGCTTGTCGGGCCGCGCCGCGCAGCCGGCGAGGACGGCCAGGCCGAGCACGAGGACGCAGGCCAGCGAGCGCATGGGGAACTCCGGGTTCGATGTGTGGCCCGCACTCTAACGCGCTCCGGCGCCGGGGCGTCGCCGCGCGTCGATCGACCGGGAGTCCAAGGCTGCGCCGAGGCCGGCGCTGCCGGGGCCGTCAGGTCCTGAACTGTTCCACCGTGCGTGCCAGCTTGCCCGCCTGGTCGCGCATCGATTCGGCCGCGGCGGCCGACTGCTCGACGAGCGCCGCGTTCTGCTGCGTCATCTGGTCGACGGAGTTGACGGCCTCGTTGACCGACTGGATGCCGCCGGCCTGCTCGTTGGTCGCGGTGGTGATCTCGCCCAGCACCCCGCTGACGCGGCGCACGGCGCCGACGATCTCGTCCATCGTCGAACCCGCGTCCTGCACCAGCTTCGCGCCGGCCTCGACGCGATCGACCGAGGTGCCGATCAGGGTCTTGATCTCCTTGGCGGCCTCGGCCGAGCGCTGCGCGAGGCTGCGCACCTCGCCGGCCACCACCGCGAAGCCGCGGCCCTGCTCGCCGGCGCGCGCGGCCTCCACCGCGGCATTCAGCGCCAGGATGTTGGTCTGGAACGCGATGCCGTCGATCACGCCGATGATGTCGGCGATCTTCTTGGAACTGTGGTTGATCTCGTCCATCGTGGAGACGACGCGCGAGACGACCTGGCCGCCGCGCGTGGCGATCTCGGAGGCCGAGTTCGCCAGGCCGTGCGCCTGGTTGGCGGCCTCGGCGCTGTGGCGCATGGTGCTGCTGAGCTCGTCCATCGAGCTGGCGGCCTGCTGCAGGCTGCCGGCCGTCTGCTCGGTGCGCGCGCTCAGGTCCTGGTTGCCGCTGGCCACTTCGGTGCTCGCGACCTGGATCTGCTCGGTGGAGCTGCGGATCTCGCGCACGATGCGGATCAGCGAGTCCTGCATGCGCGCCAGCGACCGCACCAGCTGCGCCGATTCGTCGCTGCCGACGGCGCGGCAGTCGGCGGTCAGGTCGCCGGAGGCGATGCGGTCGGCGGCCTTCTGGGCGGCCTTGACGGGGCCCACGATGCTGCGCGTGAGCAGCACGCCCAGGCCGATCGAGAACAGGACGCTCACCAGCGCGCACACGACGCACACCACGCTGGTCGCGTTGACGGCGGCGACGATGTCGGCGCCTTCGCTCTCGGCGCGCTTCTGCTCGTAGGCGACGACCGCGTCGCCGGCGGCCAGGTATTCGTCGATGATCGCGCCGAACGCGTTGTTGGCCTGCCCCTTGGCGATGGCCGACGCGATCGAGCCGCTGGTGTCGGCGGCGGCCTTCTCCAGCGCCTCGCGTGCGGGCAGGTAGCGGGCGCGGATGTCCGCGAGCTTGGCCTGCAGCGCCAGGCCTTGCGGCGTCTTCTCCAGCTCGCCGAAGCGCTTCTGGATCACCGACGTCTCCGCGCTGGTCGTCTTGACCTTGGCCTTCAGCGGCTCGGCCAGTGTCATGTCCGTGATCATCGCGAGCATCTGCGCGCGGCTGCCGTTGATGGCCACGTTCTGGCGCCAGCGGAAGGCCAGCGACGAGCGCTCGGCCTGGACGCTGGTCAGCTCCACCGCGGCCGACTTGACCTCGACGAGGCGCCACAGGCTGAACAGCGCGGACGCGGCCGTCAGTGCCACCACCACGGCGAATGCGACCGTGAGCCGGCGGCCGATGCGCAAGCTGCTGAAGAAGTTCATTTGCTGTGTCTCCGGGATGCGGGCCGGACGCACGCCCCCGGGCGTCCGTACCCACGGGAAATTCTCGGGGCCCGGCGCCGGCGCGAAGCCGCGATCAGCCGCCCCACAAGGGTGCATTTCTGCGTCATCGGCAGATTGCGGACGAGCTTGAGCCCCGGGTCCGACTCGGCGATGCAACGGTGATACCCTTCACGCTCAAGCCGACGTCCGCCCCGCCCCATGCTGATCCCCTTCTTCTACACCCTGCGCGAGGCCCGGCTGCCCGTCTCCGTCAAGGAGTACCTGACGCTGCTGGAAGCGCTGAAGGCCGGCGTGATCGGGCCGTCGATCGACGATTTCTATTTCCTGTCGCGCACCACCCTGGTGAAGGACGAGGCGCACTTCGACCGCTTCGACAAGGCCTTCGGCGCCTTCTTCAACGGCGTGGCCAGGCTGACAGATTCCAAGGAGATCCCCGAGGACTGGCTGCGCCAGCTCATCGAGCGCGAGCTCACGCCCGAGCAGAAGGCCGCCATCGCCGCCATGGACTGGGACGAGCTGATGGAGACGCTGCGCAAGCGGCTCGAGGAACAGAAGGGCCGCCACGAGGGCGGCAACAAGTGGATCGGCACCGGCGGCACCTCGCCGTTCGGCCACGGTGGCTACAACCCGCAGGGCGTGCGCATCGGCGGCGCCGGCAAGAACCGCAGCGCGGTCAAGGTCTGGGAGCAGCGCGCCTACCGCGACTACGACGACTCGCTGGAGCTCGGCACGCGCAACATCAAGGTGGCGCTGCGCCGCCTGCGTCGCTTCGCGCGCGAGGGCGCCGACCTCGAGCTGGCGCTGGACGACACCATCCACGCCACGGCCGCCGCGGCCGGGATGCTGGACATCAAGATGCAGCCCGAGCGGCACAACAAGATCAAGGTGCTGCTGCTGATGGACGTGGGCGGCACGATGGACGAGCACGTCCACCGGGTCGAGGAGCTGTTCTCGGCCGCCAAGAGCGAGTTCAAGCACCTCGAGTTCTACTACTTCCACAACTGCGTCTACGACTTCGTGTGGAAGAACAACCGCCGCCGCTTCTCCGAGAAGCACGCCACCTGGGACGTCATCCGCAAGTACAACAAGGACTACCGGCTCGTCTTCATCGGCGACGCCACGATGAGCCCGTACGAGGTCCTGCAGCCCGGTGGCAGCGTCGAATACAACAACGCCGAGCCCGGCGCCGAGTGGATCCAGCGCCTCACGCACGCGTTTCCCAAGCACTGCTGGATCAATCCGGAGCCGCAGGGTGTGTGGCAGTACCGGCAAAGCATCTCGCTGATCGAGCAGCTCGTCGGCCACCGCATGTTCCCGCTGACCCTGCAAGGGTTGGAGGGCGCGATGCGTCTCCTGACGAAATGACGGCAGCGGGCGTCGCGCGCGAACATTCCCAGCGACTGTCGGCCCCGAGCCCACGCGCGCGCCTGCTCGCGCACGGCCTCGCCTGCGCGACCGCGCTGGCCTGCGCCGCGCCCGCGCACGCCGCCACGCGCGAGCTGGTCGTCGACGCCCCGTCGCCGTTCAAGGCGCTGCTGGAGAAGAACCTCGACATCGAGCGCGCCGCGCGGCTGGGCGAGTCCGACAGCCTCGACGACACCGAGTGGGCGCGCCTGATCGCGGCCGCGCCGGCGCAGGGCCGTGCGCTGGCGCAGACCGAGGGCTATTTCCGCGCCGAGGTCACGGTGGCCGCCGATCCGGCCGATCCGCACCGCATCCTGATCAAGCTCGTGCCGGGGGCGCCGGCCACCGTCGGGCGCTTCACGCTCGAGTTCGACGGCGAGCTCGCGCGCGCCGCCGAGAGCGGCGACCGCAAGGCGCTGGATCTCGAGGCCAGCCTGCGCTCCGAGTGGGAGATGCAGCCGGGCCAGGTGTTTCGCAACGGCAACTGGGACGGCGCCAAGGCGCAGACGCTGTCCGCGCTGCGCGCCGAGGGCTACGCAGCGGCGCTGTGGACGGCGACGGCCGCGCAGGTCGATCCGGCCACGAACAAGGCGCGCCTGTTCATGGTCGTCGACACCGGGCCGCGCTTCCTGGCGGGCGACCTCGTCGTCGAGGGCATCGAGCGCCAGGCCGAGTCCAATGTGCGCCAGCTGGCCGGCTTCGGCCTGGGCACACCGCTGACGCAGAAGCGCCTGCTGGAGTACCAGGATCGCCTGCAGAAGACCGGACTGTTCGACCAGGTCGCCGTCGTCTACGACCCCGATCCCGCGCAGGCCACGCATGCGACGGTGACGGTGCGCGTGCACGAGCAGTCGCTGCAGCAGGCCACGGTGGCGCTCGGCTGGAACTCGCTGACCAAGGCCCGCGTCACGCTCGAGCACGTCGACCGCAGGATCTTCGGCCTGCCTGCCACGCTCAGCAACAAGGTGCAGTGGGGCAAGGACGTCCAGGCCTGGGACGCCTCGCTGGCCACGCACCCGGCCGAGAGCTTCCACAGCTGGGTCACCGGCGTCAGCGTGAGCAGCATCCAGTCGACCAGCGACCTCGTGCGCGCCGGCTCCGTGCGCTTCGGCCGCACGCAGAACAGCGCCGCGCTCGACCGCATGACCTACGCGCAGGCGGAACGCTCGATGCAGTGCACGCCGCACCCGCAGGCGCCCACGGTGCCCGCGGGCCTGCTGCACGAGCGCAAGTACGACTGCGTCGACGCGCGCGCCCTGTCCCTGAACCAGGCCAACGTCTGGCGCAACGTGGACAGCGTGATCCTGCCGACCGACGGCTACTCGCTGTCCGGCCAGGTGGGCGTGGGCTATGCCGGCGGCCCCGCCTCGTTCAACGACGCCAAGGCCACCTACGGGCCCTACACGCGCCTTTACGGCCGCATCACGCGCTACTGGCCGCTGGCGGACTCGTTCTTCCTGCAGGGCCGGCTCGAGCTCGGCCAGATCGTCACGCGGCCGCATGTGGCCATGCCCGATGCCGAACAGTGGCGTGCCGGCGGCGTCGACTCGGTGCGCGGCTACGACTGGCGCTCGCTCGCCCCGCACGATTCCCGCGGCAACGTCGTCGGCGGCAACTCGCTGGTGACTGCCAGCCTCGAGATCGCGCACCCGTTCACGCAGTCGCTGCCCTCGGTCTGGTGGGCGACCTTCGTCGACGTCGGCAGCGCCGCCTCGCATTTGAGCGACCTGCGCTGGCACGAGTCGGACAAGGCCGGCACCGCCGAGATCGGCCGCGGCGCGGGGGTGGGCGTGCGCTGGCGCAGCCCGGTCGGGCCGCTCAAGATCGACCTGTCCAAGGGCGCGGGCATCGACCACCTGCACCTCGATCTGAGCATCGGCGTGATCTTCTGAGGACGCGATGACCGATCCCGACGCGTCTCCGCCGCGCACGCCCGCCGCCGCCGTCCGCCGCCCGGCGTGGCGGCGCGCCGCGCGCGCGGCCTCCATCGTCGCGGCCACGGCGGCCGTCGCGGCGGCCGGCTGCGTCGCGGCCATCGGTAGCCTGTGGCGCAGCGAGGCCGGCACGCGCTGGCTGCTCGCGCACGTGCCCGGGTTGACCGCGGTCGACGTGCATGGCGCGCTCGGCGGCAGCGAGCTGCGCATCGGCTCGCTGCGCGCGGTCGAGGGCAGCGTGCAGGTGGACGTGGCCAACCTGCGCGTCAGCGGCCTCGAGCTGCACTGGCATCCGCATGCCGGCGCGTGGGTCGGCGTGTCGCTGACGGCAGCGCTCGCCGATGCCGTGCGCATCACGCCGTTGCCGTCGAAGACGCCGGCCAGTTCGCCAGCCGTGCCGGGCTCGCTGCGCAGCCCCGTGGCGATCGACATCGCGAGCCTGGGCGTGGACTCGCTGGCCATCGCCGGCAACGCGCCGCTGCGCGACGTGCGGGCGGCACTGTCCATCGGCGCCGAGGGCGGCAGGCTGCACCGCGTGCAGGGCCTGAAGTTCGGCTGGGAGCGCGTCCAGGCCGAGGGCGACCTCGTCGCGCAGACGGATGCGCCGTTCGCGCTCGACGTCACGCTCGCCGCGCACGACGCGCCCGGGCCCGCGGCCGCGGCCGCATCGGCGGCATCCGCACCGCTCCTGCCGCACTGGTCCGCCAAGGCCACGCTGCGCGGGCCGCTCGCAGGCTTCGACCTGGCCGCCAACCTGCAGGGCGAGGCGCGCGGCGACCGCGCGGCGCCGCAGGCCAGCGCCAGCGCGCGCGTCACGCCGTTCGCCGCGCTGCCGGTCAGCGAGGTGCTGCTCAAGACCACCGAGCTGGACCTGCGCGCGCTGTCCGAGCGCGCGCCCGCCACGCGGCTGCAAGGCAGCCTGCGCATCGCGACCACGCGCCCGGCGGCGCTCGACGTCGACCTGCGCAACCTCGCGCCCGCCGCCTGGTCCGCCGGCGGCCTGCCCTTGGCCTCGCTCGCGACGCACCTGGAGGCCCCCTGGAGCGGTGAGTTCATCGCCATCCCGTCGCTGCGCCTGGTGCTGGCCGACGACAAGGGCGCCGGCGGCGAGCTGCGCGGCCAGGGCCGCTGGGAAGGCGCGAAGGCGCAGCTGCAGCTCGATCTGGACCAGGTCCAGCCGGCGCGGCTCGATGCGCACCTGGGCGCCTGGCGCGTCGCGGGCCCGTTGCGCGCCGAGCTCGAGCACCTGCCGCCGCCGGCATCGCTGTGGCATGGCGGCGCGGGCACGGCGCCGACGTCGGCGCCTGCGGCGACGTCCGCAGCATCGCCCGCCTCCGCGGCTTCCGCGCCGACCGGCGCGTTCGACGCCGCGATCGCGCACCTGACGGGCCGGCTGTCCGGCAACGCGCCGCCGCTGTCGACCGCCCGGAACGCCGTCGCCCCGCCGCCGATGACGCTTCAGCTTGACGCGCTGCTGCGCGCCGACGCGCTGCAGCTCAAGCAGTTCGACCTGAAGGCCGGCGCGGCCAGCCTGTCGGCGACCGGCGCCGTCAACCGGGGCCGCGACGAGACGTGGCAGGGCGACGTCAAGGCGCAATGGACGCAGCTCGACCCGGGCGCATGGTGGCGGCTGGCCGACAGCGGCCCGCTGCACGACGGCCCGAACGCGCTCAACGGCTCGCTCGCGCTGCACCTGGCCGGCGCGCCCGCCGCCTGGCAGGGCCTGGCCGGCGTGCACGCGAAGGCCGACGTGGTGCTGGCCGACAGCCTGCTCGCCGGCCTGCCCTTGGATGGCAAGGCCAGCGTCGACGGCCTGCACGCCCCGTGGGCGGTGAGCGCGGAGCTGCACAGCGGCGGCAACCACGCGCACGTCGAGGGCGCGGTCAGCCCTGGCGATGCTGGCGCCGATGCGCTGGCGGTCATCGACCAGCTGCACCTGGCCGTGGATGCGCCGCAGCTGCAGATGCTGGCGCCCCCCGGCAGGGTGCACACCGCGTCTCCCGCCGTCGCTGCGGCGTCGGCGGTCGGCACGATGGGCGCATCGAAGACGATCCCCGGCGAGCTGATCGCCAAGGCCACCACCACGGTGGCCACCGGCGGCAAGACCGATGACCCGCGCACGCTCGCGCCCGCGGCGGCCGCGTCGGCGGCATCGGCCGCGCGCGCGGCGGACGCGATGGCCGGCCGCGGCAACTGGCCCACGCGCGGTGCCGCGAAGCTGGACCTGCAGGTGACGGGCGGCCGGCTCGCGATCGCCGACGGCGCGCGCGGGCAGCGGGGCGGCGCGCCGCTGCGCATCGTCACGCAGGGCGAGCTCAGCGACTGGATCGGGCCGCAGTTCAAGCTCGCGAAGCTGCAATGGAGCGGGCGCGGCAGCAGCGACGCGCAGGCGCCGCTGGAGGCGACCGTGACGCTGGTCGAGGGCCAGGTGGGCGTCGCGCGCGTCACGCACGCGCAGGCGACCCTCAGCGGCACGCTGGCGCAGCACCAGTTGCAGGTGGACGCCGAGGCGCCCGTCAGCCCGCCGCCGTGGCTCGCGCACCTGGCCAACATCGGCAACGCGAACGCCACGCGGCTCGACGCGGTGCTGCAGGGCCGCTGGCAGCCGCAGGCCACGAGCGCCCCGGCGTGGCAGGGGCACGTCGCGCAGTTCGACCTGCGCGCCGCCAACGACCCCAAGGCCGCGCAGCCCGAAAGCGCGGCCTCGGCGGCCGCCGCCGCGGCGGCGGCCTCTGCGCCGACGGTGGTCAACCCGAACTGGGTGCACGTCAAGCCGTTCGACCTGAGCCTGTCGCGCGACGCCGCCGGCGACTGGCAGACGCTGCGCGTGGCCGCCGGCGGCGCGGAGTTCGCAGGCCTCGCGCTGAACTGGCAGCCCTCGTTCTGGACCGCGCCCGCCGCGCCCGGCGCCAGCGCGCACTGGGCGGTCGACGCGGCGCTGGCCCCGTTCTCGGTGGCGCAGCTGATGGCGCGCGCGCAGCCGGACCTCGGCTGGCACGGCGACCTGCAGATGGCCACGACGCTGCACGCCGCGTTCGACGGCCAGTGGCACGTGGCGGCGCAGCTCGCGCGCACCAGCGGCGATCTGAGCGTGACGGAGCTGGTGCAGGATCCTGCTGCGGCGAAGCAGGCGCTCGGGCTCACGCGCGCGACGGCCGGCGTCAGGGCCGAGGGCGTGCACTGGGTCGCCGACGCCGACATCGCCGGCACGCGCCTGGGCGAACTGACGGGCCACTGGACGGCCGAGGCGCCCTCGCCCGCGTCGCTGCCCACGCCGCAGTCGCCGCTGTCCGGCAAGGTGAAGGCGCACGTCGAGGACCTGAACGTCTGGGGCGCCTGGCTGCCGCCGGGCTGGCGCCTGGGCGGCGAGATGCGCACCGAGCTCGCGCTGTCGGGCCGCTGGGGCGCCCCCAAGCTCACCGGCGAGGCGGTGGCCACGAAGCTGGCCATCCGCAACGCGCTGGAAGGCGTCTACGGCCGCGACGGCGAGGCCGCGATCCGCCTGACCGGCGACCAGGCGCAGATCGAGCGCTTCCGCGTGCACGGCGGCAACGGCGAGCTCACGGTCACCGGCAGCGCGAGCCTGGGCGCGGCGCCGGTGGCCACGCTGCAGCTGCAGGCCCGCCAGTTCCAGCTGCTGGGCCGCATCGACCGCAAGATCGTCGCCACGGGGGACATGTCGCTGCAACTGGCCGGCGACGCGATCAAGGTCAACGGCAAGCTGGGCATCGACGAGGGCCTGGTGGACCTGAGCGGCGGCGGCGCGCCGACCCTCGACAACGACGTCGAGGTGCTGGACGGCAGCACGCCGGCCGAGAGCGACAACCCCGCCGCGGCGGTGCCCAAGGCCAGCCGCACCACGCAGATCAACCTGGCGGTCGACCTCGGGGACAAGCTCAGGCTGCGCGGCCGCGGCATCGACACGACGCTCAAGGGCGCGCTGCAGATCACCTCGCCCGGCGGCCTGCTGACCGTGCGCGGCACCGTGCGCACGGCCGGTGGCCAGTATGTCGCCTATGGCCAGAAGCTGGACATCTCGCGCGGCGAGATCGCGTTCACCGGCCCGGTGGCCGACCCGCGGCTGGACATCCTCGCGGTGCGCCCCAACCTCGACGTCGTCGTCGGCGTGGCGATCACCGGCACCGCCCTCGCCCCGCACGTTCGGCTGTTCAGCGAACCCGAGATGAGCGACAGCGACAAGCTGTCCTGGCTGATGCTGGGCCGCGCGCCGGAAACGGTCGGCGGCGCCGACGCCGCGCTGCTGCAGCAGGCGGCGATGGCCCTGCTGGCGGGCGAAGGCGAGGCGCCCAGCGACCAGGTGCTCAAGCGCCTGGGCCTGACCAATTTCGGCGTCGGGCAGCAGACCGACGCCAACAACGTCAAGCAGACCGTCGTGACGCTCGGGCGCCAGGTGTCCAAGCGCGTCTACGTCGGCTACGAGCGCAGCGTCACCAACGCCTCCTACAACTGGCAGCTGATCTACCGGATCGCCCAGCGCCTGACGCTGCGCGCCCAGGCCGGGGTCGAGGCGGTGACGACGTCGACGACCTCGACGGGCAACCAGGCCGCGTCGTGGTCGCTGGACGCGATCTACACCTGGCGCTGGAACTAGGCCGGCGCACGGGCCGGCGACCGCCCGGCCGACCAGAGCGGCCGCCGATCGGGCGGACGTCCCGGCGATGGCGGTTTCGTGCCACAAGTCACGCTCGGGCCGTGCACGGCGGCAGCGCCTGCGCGACGATTGAACCCTTCCCACGCCCGACGGCATGCACGGTGGACGACGCCCCCGCCATCCATGAACACCGCCCCGACACCCCAGCCCTCCGCCCGACCCGTCGCGGCCGCCGGCGGCCCGCACGACGACGCCGAGGATCGCCGCCTGGTCGCCTGCGTCTGCGCGCACGACATGGCCGCCTTCGAGTCGCTGTACCGCCGCTACCATCCGCGCCTGTGCCGCTTCCTGCACCGCATGCTGCGACCGGAGCACCTCGTCGAGGAGGTGCTCGACGACACCATGGTCGTCGTCTGGAAGCAGGCCGAGCGCTTCAACGGCACGAGCAAGGTGTCGACCTGGATCTTCGCCATCGCCTACCGCAAGGCGCTGAAGGCGCTGTCGCGCCACGAGGATCCGGTGGCCACCACCGAGGACGACGCCGACCACCCGGCGGCCGACCCGTCCGAGCGGCCCGAGGCCCGCATGAGCCTGGCCCAGGCGCGGGCGGCGATCGACAGCGCGCTGCGGGCGCTGTCGGCCGACCAGCGCGCCGCCGTCGAGCTGACGTACTTCCACGGCTTCAGCTATCCCGAGATCGCGCAGATCGTCGACTGCCCCACCGACACGGTCAAGACGCGCATGTTCCACGCCCGCAAGCGCCTGAAGACGGCGTTCGGCGGCCAACTGGACGACTGGCTATGACTTCCCACGCGCTGCCGAAATGGCCGATGATCACGTCCGGGGCCTTCTCAACCTGGAGACTGGCATGAGCGGTCAGATCCTTCGCCTCGAGCCCGACCCGCACGTCGCCGTGCAGCGCCTGCTGCCGTGGTACCTCACGGGCCGCCTCGAGACCGCGGAGCACGACATCGTCGAAACCCATCTGGCGCAGTGCCCCGAGTGCCGCGCCGAGCTGGAGACCGAGCGCCAGTGGCAGCTGCTGCAGCCGGGCCACGGCGCCCAGGTGAACGTCGAGGAAGGCTGGGCGCGCATGCGCGCCCGCCTGTCCGGCGAACTGCCGGTGACGGCGCCGGCGCCGCTGCATGCGCCGCTGCCCCCGGCCGCCCCGCGCCGCCGCGGCTGGCTGCCGCCGGCCTGGCGCACGCCCCCGCGTCTGCCCGCGCGCGCCTGGGTCGCGCCGGCATTGCTGTCGCTCGCGCTGCTGGCGACCATCGGCCTCACGCTGCGTCCCGTCGCCCCGCAGGCGCGGTACGTCGCGCTGTCGGCGCCCGCCGAGGCCGGCGCCACCGCCGTCGTCCGCTTCAAGCCCGAGGCCACCGAGGCACAGATCCGCCAGGGCCTGAAGGACAGCGGCGCGCGGCTGGTCGACGGGCCCACCGTGAGCGACGCCTACGTCGTGCGCCTGCCGCGCGAGCACTACGCCGCGGCGCTCGACAAGCTGCGCCGGGCGCCGGGCGTGGCACTGGTGGAGGCGCTGGAAAGCGCGTCGCCATGAGCCTGCGCCTCGCCTGCCGCCGCGCTGCGCTGGCCCTCGCGCTGGGCCTGGCGTCGCTGGCCGCGTGCGCCGGCGACGACGCCGCGCCGGCGCCGCCCGCGGTGGCCGCGTCGGCCCCGCGCGAGCTGCTGGTGATGCTGCGCGCCCCCACCGCGCATGCCCGCATCGACGGCAGCTACGGCAGCGGCGGTGGCTACGATGACGCCGCGCGCGCGCTGTCGCAGGCCCGCGTGGGCGCGCGCCTGGCGGCCGCGCACGGATTCACGGTCGTCACGCTGTGGGCGCTGCCCGCGCTCGGCATGGACTGCGTCGTGCTCGCGCTGCCGGCCGGCGCCGACGTGCAGCGCAGCATCGCCGCGCTGGAGGCGCACCCCGAGGTGGAATGGGCGCAGGCGATGAACGAGTTCCACGCCCAGGGCCACGCCGATCCGCTGTACGCGCTGCAACCGGTGGCCGCGCAGTGGCACCTGGACGATCTGCACGCGGTGGCCACGGGCCGCCAGGTGCACGTGGCCATCATCGACAGTGCCGTCGACGACACCCATCCCGACCTGGCGCAGGCCGTCCGGGCGCGCGCCAACTTCGTCGACGACCACGCCTGGGCGCCCGAGCTGCACGGCACCGCGGTGGCCGGCCTGGTGGCCGCGCGCGCCGACAACGGCATGGGCATCGTGGGCATCGCGCCCGACGCGCAGCTGTACGCGCTGCGGGCGTGCTGGGAGGTCAGCGCGACGCGCACGCTGTGCAACTCGCTGAGCCTGGCCAAGGCCCTGAGCTTCGCGATCGAGCGCCGCGCCGAGGTCATCAACATGAGCCTTTCCGGCCCCGACGACCTGCTGCTGGGGCGGCTGATCGACGTGGCGCTGTCGCATCGCCAGCAGGTCGTGGCGGCCGTCGACGCCCAGGCGGCGGGCGGCGGCTTCCCGGCCGCGCATCCGGGCGTGATCGCCGTGGCCGACGTGCAGTCCGACACGCCGCCCGCCGGGCTGCCCGGTGCCTGGGCGGCGCCCGCGCGCGACCTGCCCACCACGGTGCCGGGCGGCGGCTGGCGCATGGTCACCGGCACCTCGTTCGCGGCGGGCGAGGTCTCGGGCCTGCTCGCGGTGATGGACCAGGCGCAGACGCGCGCCGACCGCCGCGCCACCCTGCCGCGGCTGGTGCGGCTACCCGGCGGCGGCATCGACGCGTGCGCCTCGCTGCTCACCGCCGCGCAGCCGGCGAACACCACCGCCAGCGCCGTGCCCGGCTGCCGCGCGCTGCTGGCGGCCGTCGGCCCTTCGGCCAACATGGCCGCCTCGCCATGAGCAACGGCGGCCAGGGCGCCCCCGATTGACGGCACCCGCACGCAGCAACGCGCGCTGCGGCGCCCGGCGCCAGGGCGCGCGCTGCCTGCTCGGCACGGCGGCGCTCGCGCTCGCATGCGCGGCACACGCCCAGTTCGCGGGCACGCTCGCCCTTTCCAGCAGCAACCGCTACCGCGGCATGGGCACCGGCGACGCCGGCCCCGTCCTGCGCGCCAGCGTGATGGCCGACCTGCCCGCGGGCGCGTACGGCGCCGTCGCCGGCCTCTGGCGCACGCGTGACGCCGGCCTGGCGAGCGCGGAGGCGATGGTCGGCTGGAGCGGCCGTATCGGCGCACTGCCGCCCGACTGGGGCTGGGACGTGGCACTGCACCGCGCGCACTACGAGGCGCCCGGCGACAAGGATTTCACGGAGGGGATGCTGGGGGTGCTGGGCCCCGGCTTCACGCTGCGCAGCTGGTACTCGCCGCACTACTTCGGCGGCTACACGCACGTGTTCTATACCGAGCTCAACGCCAGCCGCGCGATCGGTGCGCGCTGGCACGCGTTCGGTCACCTCGGCCGGCTGCACTACGGCCCGGCGGCCGACTACCAGGAGCGCACGCCCGACCGCACCGATACGTTGGTGGGTATCGGACTCACGCTCTCTCGCTGGGACGTGCAGCTGGCGCGCGACGGCATCCTGGCCGGCCGTGCGCGCAGCGGCCTGGACGCGCGGGCGCGCCGCGCGGCCTGGATCGCGAGCGCGAGCATCGCCTTCTGAAAGGCTTGAACCGCGGCCACGGCCATCGGCATCCACGTGCAGGCGCTGCAACCGCGTCGCATTCCAACACAGGAGCCGAGACCATGACCGACACCCCTATCGCCCGCCCCCTGCCCTTCGCCTTCGCGCTGGCCACCGCCGCGCTCCTGGCCGCTTGCGGAGGTGGCGGCGGAGGCACCTCGGCACCGCCGACCAACAGCGGCGGCGGCGAGAACTGCATGAACGGCCCCTACGGCACCACCTGCACGCCCACCGGCACCACCTTCGGCGGCGCGGGCGGCGGCAACTACGTGGCCAACACGCTGGTGAGCGACGACACGGCCACGCAGGCGCTGCATCACGACACCCACCTCGTCAACGCCTGGGGCCTCGCGTTCAACCCGCAGGGCTTCTCGTGGATCGCCAACGCCGGCACGGGCACCTCGACGCTGTACGACGGCATCGGCGTGGCGCAACCGCTGGTGGTGACGCTGAACCAGGGCAGCCCGTCCGGCATCGTCTTCAACGGCACGGCCGACTTCTCGATCACCGAGAACGGCGTCAGCGGCGCCGCGCCGTTCGTGTTCGCGACGCTGCAGGGCCAGATCTCGGCCTGGGCCCCCGCCGCCGACGGCACGCACGCCTTCACGATCGTCGACAACAGCACCTCGGGCGCCGTCTACACGGGCCTGGCGATCAACACCGGCACCGGCGGCGACATGCTCTACGCGGCCAACTTCACCAAGGGCAAGGTCGACGTGTTCGGCGGCAGCTTCTCGCCGGTCACGACGGCGGGCGGGTTCACGGATCCCACGCTGCCCGCGGGCTACGCGCCGTTCGGCATCCAGCAGATCGGCGGCAAGATCTACGTCGCCTATGCGCAGCCCGATCCGGTCACGCACGAGAAGGTCGGCCCCGGCCTGGGCCTGGTCGACGTGTTCGACCTGCAGGGCAACCTGACGCAGCACCTGGTGGGCACCGGCAGCGCGCTCAACGCGCCCTGGGGCCTGGCGATGGCGCCGGCCAACTTCGGCAAGTTCTCCAACATGCTGCTCGTGGGCAACTTCGGTGACGGCAAGATCAACGTCTTCGACCCGGCCACCGGGGCGATGGTGGGCACCGTCAGCAACGACGACGGCTCGGCCATCGTCGTGCCGGGCCTGTGGGCGCTGCAGTTCGGCAACGGCCTGAACAGCCAGCCGACGAACACGCTGTTCTACACGGCCGGCCCGGGCAACGAGCAGCACGGGCTGTATGGACGCATCGACATGAACTGACCCTGCAGCGCAGGCACCGACGCGCGACGGCCCGGGTGCCGGCGGCTCTGGCTCCGGGCCGTTGCACGCTGCGGTGCTGGAACGGCGAGTCCGGTGCCGGGACCGCCGGTCGAAGTTCGGCCGTTCGCGGCGCCCGGGTGGCCATCCGCATGAAATCCGGCCGCGGGCATCGCCCGTCGTTGCTGCCGGCGTTCCGGGCGATGTTGCGCGGCGGAGCCAGACCGCTCGCGGCGCGGCGGGCACGGCTGAAGGCCGACCCCTCGCGGCGCGGCGGGCCAGGCCGGAGCCAGACTGCTGACGAGCGGGCCTGGACTGCTGCGAGCTGCCTTGGCATGCCTGGCCACCGCGCGCACTGTCTGCCTGTCCAGCAGATTTGTTGCAGGGCGCGTGCTATTTGGCCGGACCCATGGTATGATCGAAGACTTTTCTCCCCGCCCGGAGCACTAATACCAAATGGCAACCTCTTCCAAAGCCAAGAAGCGCACCGTCCGTCTCGCGTCGGGCCGCAAGCGCGCCCGCCAAGACGTCAAGCTGAACGCGCACAACTCGTCGCTGCGCTCGAAGTTCCGCACCGTCATCAAGAACGTCCAGAAGGCTGTCGCCGCCGGTGATTCGGCCAAGGCCGCCGATCTGTTCAAGTCCGCCCAGTCCACGATCGACTCGATCGCCGACAAGGGCCTGTTCCACAAGAACAAGGCCGCTCGCCACAAGAGCCGCCTGGCTGCCAAGGTCAAGGCCCTGGCTGCCCCTGCCGCCGCCTAAAGCGGCTTCCCGGGCGGGAATGTGGAAAGGGCGCTTCGGCGCCCTTTTTGCTTTTCGGGGCCGCGAACTCGCGACGTGGCGGGGCCAGGACGATGCGACGAACGCCAGGCACCCTTGCAAACGCATGAAGGCCGCGCCGAGACGCGGATGTCGGCGTTTCCTGCGCGGCTACGGCGCCGGCTTGGGCGTGGCCTGGAAGCGGCCATCCTCCGTCAGCGTGCCCTCGACCACGGGCAGCTTGTTGTCGCGCGCGAAGTTCATGACGAAGTCCCACGCCATCGGCTCCAGGGCCTTCAGGCGCTCGTCGACGATCACGTTCTTCACGTTGTCGATCAGCCGCGGCACGCAATACGGCGAGTAGCCGATGAACGACCCGATGCCGCCCTTGGCGGCGCCGGGCCGGAAACACGACATCGCGCCCGCCAGACGCTCCGCCCAATCGCTCGGGCGGAAGGCGCGCCCGTCCAGGGTCTGGCCCTGGATGAAGAATTGACGGGGTTGAGCCGGGTTCATCGAGATCGGTGAGGCGGGGAACCTCGTATTGTGCCTCGCGCTGCTGCATCGCACCAATCTTGTGGGTTACCAAGCGGGTTCATGCCCGTGCAATCTGCCGGCCTTTAGAATGTTTCTCCCCCTTGGCCGGCACCCGTCGGGAGCGCGAACGCAACCCGACCGCCGGCCATTTTTCTTCCCGCAGCCCGACAGGAGCCATCCGAGATGACCCAATCCGCCGCCATGCCCCATGTGATGAACACCTACGGCCGCCTGCCGTTCGCGTTGTCGCACGGCCGAGGCAGCCGAGTCTGGGACACCGAGGGCCGCGAGTACCTGGACGCGCTGGCCGGCATCGCCGTTAACACGCTGGGCCACGCCCATCCGAGGCTGGTGGCGGCCATCGCCGACCAGGCGGGCAAGCTCATCCACACGTCCAACTACTACCAGGTGCCGCTGCAGGAGACGCTCGGCGCGATGCTGGCCGAGCGTTCCGGGTTGTCGGCGGCCTTCTTCTGCTCCACGGGCCTGGAGGCCAACGAGGCGGCGATCAAGATCGCGCGCAAGTACGGCCACGACAAGGGCGTCGACAGCCCCGAGATCATCGTCTGCGAGCGCGCCTTCCACGGCCGCTCCCTGGCCACGCTGTCGGCCACCGGCAACCCGAAGATCCAGGCCGGCTTCGGCCCGCTGGTCGAGGGCTTCGTGCGCGTGCCGTTCAATGACGCCGCCGCCGTGCGCGCGGTTGCGCAGTCGCGCAAGAACATCGTCGCCGTGATGCTGGAGCCCGTGCAGGGCGAGGGCGGCATCAATCCGGCCCGCAACGACTACCTGCGCGAGCTGCGCGCGATCTGCGACGAGCACGGCTGGCTGCTGATGCTCGACGAGGTGCAGTGCGGCATCGCGCGCACCGGCAAGTGGTTCGCATTCCAGTGGTCCGGCATCCAGCCGGACGTGATGTCGCTCGCCAAGGGCCTGGGCTCGGGCGTGCCGGTGGGCGCGCTGGTGGTGGGCCCGCGCGCGAAGGACGTGTTCGGCCCCGGCAACCATGGCAGCACCTTCGGCGGCAACCCGCTGGCGATGCGCGCCGCCATCGAGACGCTCGGCGTCATCGAGGCCGACGGGCTGATGGAAAACGCCCAGGTGGTGGGCGAGCACCTGCGCGGCGCGCTCCGGCGCGAGCTGGACGGCCTGGCGGGCGTGGTGGACGTGCGCGGCGAGGGCCTGATGATCGGCGTCGAGCTCGCCAGGCCGTGCGGCGCGATCCTCACGCGCGCGGCCGAGGCGGGCCTGCTGGTGAGCGTCACGGCCGACACGGTGATCCGCATCGTGCCGCCGCTGATCTTCACCGTGGCAGACGCCGACGAGGTCGTCGCCAAGCTGGCCCCGCTGGTCAAGGCGTTCCTCGCGGAGCAGGCATGAAACCCGGCGACACCCTCATGAAGCACTACCTGCAGTTCAAGGACTTCCGGGCCGAGGAATACGCCTACCTGTTCGAGCGCACGCGCGAGATCAAGAAGCGCTTCAAGAACTACGAGAAGTACATCCCGCTGGTGGACCGCACGCTGGCGATGATCTTCGAGAAGGCCTCCACGCGCACGCGCGTGAGCTTCGAGGCCGGCATGTACCAGATGGGCGGCTCGGTGGTGAACCTGACCACCGGCGACAGCCAGCTGGGACGCGCCGAGCCGATCGAGGACTCGGCACGCGTGATCAGCCGCATGGTCGACATCGTGATGATCCGCACGTTCGAGCAGACCAAGATCGAGCGCTTCGCGGCGCACTCGCGCGTGCCGGTCATCAACGGCCTCACGAACGAGTTCCATCCGTGCCAGATCATGGCCGACCTGTTCACCTTCATCGAACACCGCGGCGCCATCGCCGGCAGGACGGTGGCCTGGGTGGGCGACGGCAACAACATGGCCAACACCTGGGTGCAGGCCGCCGACATCCTCGGCTTCACGCTGCACGTGAGCACCCCCAGCGGCTACGAGCTGGACTTCGACGTGGCCGGCGTGAAGAACCGCGCCTGCGTCAAGCTGTTCGACAACCCGCTGGACGCCTGTCGCGGCGCCGACCTCGTGACCACCGACGTGTGGACGAGCATGGGCTACGAGGCCGAGAACGAGCGTCGCCTGGTCGACTTCGAGAAATGGTGCGTCGACGCCGAGATGATGGCCGTCGCCAGGCCCGACGCGCTGTTCATGCACTGCCTGCCCGCGCACCGCGGCGAGGAGGTGACCGCCGACGTGATCGACGGGCCGCAGTCGGTGGTATGGGACGAGGCGGAGAACCGCATGCACGTGCAGAAGGCGCTGATGGAGTACCTGCTGCTCGGCCGAATCGGCTAGCTCGCGGTCGACTGCGCGATCGGCGTCGTCGCTGGGGGCGACGGGACGGCGCGTTGCCAGGAGAGGCCAGGCCCCTTCGGAAACGGCGCGTCAGCCCGCGTCGACCAGCGCGCGCAGCCGTTCGTCGCGGATCTGCAGCACCTCGAACAGCCCGAGCGCGCGCAGCGCGGGCAGGTCGCGCGCGATCTCGCGCGCGGCCTGCCCGCGGGCGTCCGCGCCGGCGTGCGCGTCCGTCCACGTGCGCGCGTTCGCGAGGAAGGCCGCGACGGTGCCCTTGCGGATGCTGACGCCCTGGAACTGGCTGTGGTCGACGTCGTCGGGCAGGATCTGGTCGGCGCGCATGTGAAGTCCTTTCGTCGGAATGCGTTGATGGCAGGCCTTCACTCTAGGCGGCGCGTGCTGGCCTGTCTGAGGCAAACTGGCCGACCGATACCGCCAAACCGCCATGCCTGCCGCCGCCTCGTCCTTTGCCGCCGCCTCGTCCTTTGCCGATGCGCTCGCCCGCCTGCGCCGCGGCGACGGGCCGGGGCTCGTCGCGCGCGCCGGCATCGAGCGCACGCGCCGCGTCACGCCGCCGCATCGCCACCCCGAAGGGCAGCTGTTCGGCGCGACGCGCGGCGTGCTCACGGTGGGCACCGACGACGGCCTGTGGGTGGTGCCGGCCAGCCACGCGGTGTGGATGCCGCCGCACCGGCGCCACTCGCTGCGTTCGCATGGACCGTTCGACGGCTGCAGCGTCTATGTCGCCGAGGCCGCCTGCGCCGACCTGCCCGGCGCGACGTGCGCCATCCGCTGCAGCGGGCTGCTGCGCGAGGCGATCGCGCGCGCCGCGACCTGGACGGGCCGCGCAGACGACGCACCGCGCCGGCGCATCGCGGGCGTGATCCTCGACGAGCTGCGCGGCGCGCCGCCCGAGCCGCTCGGCCTGCCGTTGCCCGCCGATGCCCGGCTGATGAAGATCGCGCGGGCGCTCCTGGACGACCTCTCGGATGCGCGCGGCCTCGAGGAGTGGGCCGCATACGGCGCGCTGTCGGCGCGCACGCTGTCGCGCCGCTTCCCCGCCGAGACCGGTTTCACGTTCGCCGAATGGCGCCAGCGCGCGCGCCTGATGCGCGCCATCGAGCTGCTGGCCACGGGCACCCCCGTCACCACGATCGCGGTCTCGCTGGGCTACGACAACGTCAGCGCATTCATCGCGATGTTCCGGCGCACGCACGGCGTCACGCCCGCGCGCTACATGGACGCGAACGGCTGAGACCCGGCGCGGCTGCCGACGCCACGGTCGCCGCGGCCTGCAGATGAGCTCAGACCGCCCCGAGGTCTCGAGCCACGCCGAGGACCTCGGCAGCCGGCGCTCGTCCTCCTTGCAGGCCGCGCAGCCCGGGCCGGGCTTCGAGTACGGGCATCGGACCGTCGGCCTCGACGCCGGGGCCCGTGCAGACGCGCTCACGACGCTCCATTTCCGCGACCCCGCACCGACTCCGAACTAACCCCTAGCTTCCACGGACGGGCACAGCGAATGCCAACGTCCGCACGCGGAAGAGCTCGGTTCGCGGGCTCCGAATAACGAAGGATCTGCCATGTCCAAAGACACCGGCTCCGTTGCGAGCTCTGACTACTCCTGGATGAAACTCTATGCGGCCGTCGCGGCCCTTCCGCTCGCGCTGGCGGCCTGCGGCGGCGGTGGCGGCGGCGGCACGCCCGCGCCACCGCAGTCGCCTCCGCCCGCACCCGCACCGGCACCCGGCGTGTCGATCACCGTGACGCCGTCGGCCACCACCACCGTGCAGGGGGGCGCCGCGATCACGCTCGTGGCCGCGGTCACGGGCAGCACCGACACGCCCACCTGGACGCTGACCGGGCCTGGCAGCATCAGCGCGGGCAGCGGCACCACAATCACTTACACGCCGCCGGCCGCGGGTACGCTCACTGCAAACGCGACGGTAACTATTGCCGCCGCGGTGACAGGCGCCACCACGCAGACCGTGACGCTGACCGTCACCGTCGCAGCGCTCGCCGGCCAGACGTGGAGCAATGCGACGACGACCCCGATCGGCAACCTCGAGGGCGTCGATTTCGGCGTCAACCGCTACGTCGCCGTCTCCGACCAGGGCGCCGCCCTCGCGAGCGCCGACGGCAGCACGTGGACCGCGGTGCCGCTGTTCACCTCCAACGTGTCGACCGACCACTTCAAGGCCTACGGACTCGCGCATTCCAGCAGCACGATGGTGGCCGTGGGCTCGATCTCGCCGACGCCCTATACCTCCTCCAGCGGCGCCGTGGCCTACAGCACCAACGGCACGACGTGGGCCATGGGCTCGCTGCCCGCGGGCGCCACGCCGATCCACGGCGTGATCTGGGGCAGCCGCTTCGTGGGCCTGGGCGAAGGCGGGCACCTTTACAGCAGCACCGATGGCCATTCGTGGTCGGCGCTGACCACCGTCACCGGCGTGGGCACGCTCAATTCGGGCGTCTTCGGCAACGGCAAGTACGTCGCGGTCGGCGACAAGGGCTACATCGCGGCCAGCGGCGACAGCGTGGCCTGGCTCGCGGGCCAGGTGGTCGTCGTTGGCGGCAACCCCATCAACCTGCACGGCGTCACCTGGACCGGCACGATGTTCGTGGCGGTGGGCGACAACGGCCTGATCACCACCAGCAAGGACGGCTCGGCCTGGTCGACGCCGGCGACGTCGGCCGTGTCCGGCACGCTGCGCTCGGTGTCGGCGTCGACCGGCGGCGAGATCGTGATCGTCGGCGACAACGGCATCGAGACCAGCGAGGATGGCGTGCATTGGACCGCGCGCGATTCGAACGGCGCCGTGGCGCTGAACGGCGTCACCTACGCGAGCGGCAAGTTCGTCGCGGTGGGGGCCAACAGCGCCATCAAGACCTCGGCGGGCGACTGAGCCCGCCCGGTCAGCGGGCCACGCCGGCCGCGCCCGCGGCCGGCGTTTCCATGTCCGCGTCCGTCAGCGTACGCAGGAACGCGACGATGTCGTCGATGTCGCGCTCGTCCAGCCGCGGCCGTCCGTCGGGCCGCGGCGCGAACGGGATCTCGCGATTGACGAAGGCCACCGCGTCCGCGGGCAGGTCGTCGTAGCGGTGCACGCTGCCGTCGGCATCGCGTGAATACCAGCGCGCGGGATCGGTGTCGCGCGTGGCGTAGAACGCGACGGCGTCGCGCAGCGAGCGCACCGATCCGTTGTGGAAGAAGCTCGTGCGCAGCGCCACGTTGCGCAGCGTGGGCGTGCGGAAGCGCCCGCAGAAGCTCGGGTCCTCGCTCAGGCCAGGCCGGTCCGAACGGCACAGGCCGAGGTCGGCCTGCGCGCCGCGCGCGAGCGCGGCGATCGGCTGCGACGCGGACGACGCCGACGACGCCAGCGGCGGCAGGTCCGCGCGCCGCGGCGCGGCCAGCGCGATGAAGCCGGCATCGGTGAACAGCGGCGCGCGGCCGCTCGCGCTGCGCCGGCTCGGATGGCAGCTGTCGCAATTGCCCCGGTCCGGATCGCGGTACAGCGCGAGGCCGCGCAGCTCGGCTTCGCCGAGCGTCGCACGTCCGGCCAGCCAGCGGTCGTAGCGACTGTCGAAGGGCGCGAACTCGGGCGCCTGCTCGAACACCTCGAAGGCGAGCGCCATCCATGCCACGACCTGCGACGGATCCGCGAACACGTCGCCGCGCGGCGGGCTGAAGGCGGCGCGAAAGCGTGCGGCATACGGTGCGGCGGCGACGCGACGCGCCAGCGACGCGGCGTCGGCATTGGCCATCTCGCGCGCGTCGAACAGCGGGATCAGCGCCTGCTCGCGGGCGGTGTCGGCGCGGCCGTCCCACGTGAGACCGCCGGTGGGGCCGCCGTCCGCGCCGTGCGTCTCCTCGTCGTCGGACGTGTGCTCGGTGAAGCGGCCGGCGAACTGCGCGTAGCGCAGCGACGGGATCGCACGCGTGCCGTCGTGCTCGGGGTCGTCGTCGCGGAACGGGCTGGGCGTGAGCGCCGTGGGCCCGAAGGCCGCGACCGGGTCGTGGCAGGTCGCGCAGGAGACGCGGCCGCTGGCCGACAGGCCCGGGTCGTGGAACATCGCGCGGCCCAGTGCCGTGAGCTCCGCGACGCCGGGGCGGTCGCCATAGGCGCGCGGCTGCGGCACGACCGGCCCGGGCCCGGCCGCCGCCAGCGCGGCGCCGGCCAGCAGCGTCGCCACGGCGGTCGCACGCGCGCGCCGCAACATCGGCCCCGCCGTGTCAGCGCGCGCGCAGCTCGAGCGCCGCGGTCAGGTCGCCCATCGCGGGCAGGCCGTTGGCCTCGAGCGACGCGTCGCGCAGCTTGAGGCCGGGCAGCAGCGGCAGCGACCAGCGATGCGCGATGAAGCGCACGATGGAGCCCGTGTCGTAGGGCGTGTGGTCGACGAAGCCGCGGCGCGCGAACGGCGAGACGATCACCGCCGGGATGCGTGTGCCGGGCCCGACCAGGTCGCCCCTGGGCGGAGCCACCTCGTCCCACTGGCCGCCGTTCTCGTCGTAGGTGACGACCACGAGCATGTGCGCCCACTGCGGGCTGGCCTGCAGCCTGGCGATGGTGTCGGCCAGGTGCGCGTCGCCCTCGGCCAGGCTCGCGTAGCCGGGATGCTCGTTGTTCTTGCCGATGGGCTTGTAGAACGCGACAGGCGGCAGGCGGCCGGCGGCGGCGTCGGCCACGAAGTCGTCGTAGTCCTTCAGGTGCGCGGCGCGGTCGGCGGCGTGCGTCTTCGGGTCGAAGGCCGCGTAGTAGTTGAAGGGCTGGTGGTGCGCCTGGAAGTCGCCGGAGGCGTCGTCGTAGACCTTGGTGCGATCGGCCAGCGCGGCCTTCCAGCCGCCCGAGTACCACGTCCACGCGACGCCCTTGCCGGTGAGCAGGTCCCCGATGGTCGTCGACGCCTGCGGCGGCAGCGTGGTGGGCTCGGCCGGCGTGGCGTACTGGCCCGAGGCATCGTCGGGCGACGGCGGGTTGTAGCTGGGCTGGTACGGCGGCTGCATCGTGTTGATGCTGTGGAACGTGCCGTCGCCCAGGTAGTCCTTGGGCGTCAGGTTGCCGCTCTTCCTGAACACCGGCGGGCCCGTCAACGCCGAGGGGGGCGAGTTGTCGGCCAGCGCGAGTTCGGGCAGGTACTTGCCGGCGGAGTCGGTCCGGAGCACGGTGATCGACGGATGCGCCGGTGCCGTGTCGGCATCCGGATACTCGGGCATGCAGGCGCACACGAGGTACTGGTGGTTCAGGTACGAGCCGCCGAACGCGCCCTGGAAGAAGCGGTCGGCCAGCGTGTACTCGCGCGCGAGCTTCCACATCGCGGTGCGGCTGCCGTCGAAGTAGCCCATCACCATCGCGCCGGAATCGCCCCAGGCGGCGAACTTGTCGTTCAGGCCGCCGTCGATCTGCATCTGGTTCTCGAAGAAGCGGTGGCTCAGGTCGCGCGTGATGATCGCGTTGCCGACCACCGGGGCGCCCCAGGCGGGCGTCGGCGAGTCGATCTGGAACGGCGCGTTGGGCAGCACGTTGGTGGTCTGCGCCTGCGTCACCGTCACCGGCTGGCCGGCGGCGGTCAGGCCGCCCCAGGCGGGCGGCAGCTTGGCCAGCACGGTGCCGTCGCGGTCCTTCTGCGGCGCGAAGTCGGCGGCCGCGCCCTTCTTCCTCGCCTCCCGCGACGGCTGCAGGGCAGCGGTGCCGGGGAAGTTGGCGAACAGGTTGTTGAAGCTGCGGTTCTCGGCGTAGATGACCACCATGGTCTCGATGCGGTCGAGCGCGAGGCGGCTGGCTAGCGCGGCGGCGAGATCCTCCTTGCGGCCGGTGGCCGCCACGGCGGCGGCGATGCGATCGAGTGCGGACTCCTGCTCGGCCACGAGCGTGGCACGGGTCTTGTCCGCAGAAAGATCGTCCGAAACCGGCTCGGCCAGGCCCAGGCGCGCCCTGAGCTTGTCGTCCGCGGCTGCCAGCGCCATGTCGCTGCCCGAGGCATCGATGATGGCCTGCAGCTCGGTCGACAGCGGCCCGACCTTCACCGAGGCGGCGTCGACGCCGCGCGGACTTCTCAGCACGAGCGCCCGCTTGACGGCCACCTTGGTGCCCGCCGTCGCGTCACCCAGGAACGCGCCCCTGCCGACCTCCGCGACGATCGCGCCGCTGCCCGCCAGCCTGAACCTGCCGTCCTTGCCCGAGAACACCGCCGGCTCGTTGCCGTCGCAACGCGCGTTGCCGTTCCGGTCGACGCAGACCTTGGCGTGCGCATAGACCTTGCCGTCCGCGCCCAGGACGACCCCCTCGGTGCCGGTCGTCCTGGCCGCGACCGGCACGGCGGCAGCGGCAAGAAAGGCCGCGGCGAGCGCGGAGGTCAGCGGGCGGAGGCTCGGGTGTCGGGACATGGAGGTTCTCGTTGCCTGGTGTGGA
>Ga0209258_100505_pt1 | contig 38120 bp, 60 predicted proteins | sample Araplaol_mTSA_r2_FD_184281 | JGI IMG/M metagenome (GOLD analysis project Ga0209258, IMG submission 184281) | Arabidopsis root microbial communities from North Carolina, USA - plate scrape CL_Col_mTSA_r2 (SPAdes) (version 2) | ecosystem: Host-associated > Plants > Roots > Endosphere | place: USA...
GTACATGGGGACGAGGGATACCAGTTCCAGCTGAAGCCTTCTGGGACAGAGTCTAATCTGATGTCGCTTGATGAATTGTATCTTACAATTCGGCAGCAGGTGCGCGAGAGTATGGAATGGGGGGAACCGTTATCTGATGAAGCATTAACAGAGAGGATCGAACAAGCGTTGTTTGCGTTTTCGAAGGCGATGAAATTGACCTCGGCAGATCTTCGAATGGTAGTACGGAGAGTTTTTTATTCTTTCCGTGGTCTTGATGCGCTTCAGCCGCTCGTTGATGATCCCGAAATTACGGAGATTATGGTGAACAGTCATCGGGAATTGTTCGTTGAACGTCAAGGACATATGGAGAAATTAAATCATACCTTCGAAAGCGAGGAGAAGCTGGAGGACATTATTCAGGCGATCGTCTCTCAAGTAAATCGTACGGTGAATGAGTCTTCACCAATCGTCGATGCGAGATTGCGAGATGGATCAAGGGTTCATGTTGTTCTGCCCCCAATTGCGCTTAAGGGACCCACGGTAACGATTCGGAAGTTTCCTTCTAAGCCGCTTCATTTGGAGGATCTCATACGATACGGCGCGATGAGTGAAGAGGCGGCACAAATTCTGCAGACGCTGGTAAGGGCGAAGTACAATTTGTTCATCAGTGGTGGAACTGGATCGGGCAAGACGACGTTCTTGAACGCTTTGTCTCAGTTCATTCCATCTGATGAACGGGTGATTACAATTGAGGATGCAGCAGAGCTGCAAATTCATTCAGTGCCGAATCTGGTGTCATTGGAAACGCGCAATGCGAATTCGGAAGGAAAGGGAGCCATAGCCATGCGTGACCTTATTCGAGCTTCGCTTCGGATGCGGCCAAACCGCATTATAGTGGGAGAGGTGCGTGGTGCTGAGGCTTTGGATATGCTTCAGGCAATGAATACGGGCCATGATGGTTCACCAAACAATACAAAATGCACAAGATTAATTGTACTCCACATTAACGTCTGCTTCAAAGAATTTGTTCTTTACACCCTTGACACTACGGCAATCAGTTTTTAAGGTAATGCGTTTAAATATTGTTCTTAACAACTCTTGTTTCTCATAATCGCCCGCTAAATCCCATGCATCTTTGAATTTTGTCAAGCGTGGAATGTCATCTACAGAACTAGTGTCGTCTTGTAATAAAGCCAACTCTCTTTTTAATGAATCTATGTTATCATCTTCTTCTTTAAGTCTCTCTCTAAGTTCAGTTGATGTTATTAAATCTTCAACAAACATGTATTGCCATTTCTTTTTACGTTTATCGTACTCCTCAAGTTTGCGCTTTAGTCTTGCTATTTCTTTCATAGTGATCTTCACTTTGTCTTCTACTTGTTGACTCTCTGTCTCCATAAGTTCACTGTCTAACACGATTTTATCTATGTATTTCATAATCAAATGTTCTACATGTTTTTGTCTAAACATGGGCATGTCACAAGAGTTGTTTTTCTTTCTATTATTACACCAATAGTATGCAGATCTAATTGTAGTTCCATCTTTTAGACTTCTTTTCGTCGTTAGTCTACCAAACATTGCGGCCCCACATCGTCCACAACGCAGTAAACCTGTAAACCAATAATCTTGTTTGCGAGAATAGCCGTTTGTAGAGCGCGATTTCATACGATCTGTGTGTTCTTTATATTCCTCCATCGTCCAAACAGCCTCATATTGGCTCTCTCCATAAACACACTCTACTCGTTCATCTACATTTCTTTGTGTGTACTTCCCATTTGGTAGTTTAGAACCAAAACGAATGATTCCAGCATAAAATGGGTTTTCAAGTGTCAATTGTACTGTATCAGCAGTCCATGCATATCCTCTACGGTCTATGCCCTCGATAAATAATTGTTCCGCTATCTTTTTATAGCTTAAGTATTCAAACATGTACATGCTTCGTAATCGTTTGATTATGTATATTTCCTCTTTTATTTGGTTCCCTTTTTTGTCGTATCCATAAGGGAACTTTGCTCCTGGTCTCTTACCTTCTCTTACTTTTTGCTCCATACCAAAACGAACGCGTTCAGCTATCGTTTCACGTTCCCATTGTGCCAGATCGGCTATTAATCTTATGAACAATCTCCCAGCTGCGGTTCTCGTTTCAAATGATTCAGTTGAAGATTGGAATTTAACATTATGCTCTTCAAACATTTTAAGTAGTTTGTCACAGTCAGAAGCTGATCGAGTTAATCGATCTAGTCTATAGACTAATACCACGTCAACCATATTATCAGTAATACAGTTCAGCAATCTTTTCATTTCTGGTCTCTCAAGATCTTTAGCAGAGTATCCATCATCAATAAAGATATCGAACAATGTCCAGTCTTGCGATTCAATGTACGCCAAAAGCTTGCGTTTTTGAGCTTCTATGGAGTAACCTTCTTCAGCTTGCTCATCAGTTGATACACGTACATATATAGCAGTTTTCATATTTCCTCCTATGGTAATTGGAATTTTACCTCTACCACTTTGCCTATTACCTCAACGTCCTTGGCTGGAACAAGTGTAGGTTCCATGGTTGGATTAGAAGGGGATAATATACAGAAGTCTCCCTGCTTTTTCACCCTCTTAAGAGTAGCCTCTCCATGATTTACACGAACGACTGCAATTTCAGATGGTAGTACTTCAGGCTGAACCACCACAACAACAATGTCACCGTTATATATTCTGTCGCCAATCATGCTGTCTCCTTTGACTCTTAAGGCGAAGCCATCTCTCCCCCTTAACACAGACGGATCAACACATGTATATCCCTCGTTGTATTCAATTATATCAATTGGTTGGCCAGCTGCGATTTGTCCAATAAGAGGGATTCTTTTTAAGTCATCCATGTTGTAAGGAATTATTTCTTCTTCATCGCATGAGTACATTGTTTTCGGTTCCTTAACTAAGAAGGAGTTGATGTTTTTCCCTTGCTGTTTTGCATCTTCTGCAATGATTTTGAATAGTTCCATCTTTTCGTCGACGTTTATAACATCTAGAAGTTCTAAAAGGTTTTCATCGTGAATAACCTCTGCAAACTTTCTTAGGTAGTTGTCCAAGTCGCTTAATTTGGAAAAATACCTTCTAGCTACTGTTGGCGCTTTCTCCATGAATGCAGCAAAAACTAATGCGTCTTCATCTCCGCCGGTAACTTCTGCAAGGGCCTTGTTAACTTCTTCTGACGCAGGATACTTTGGGTTGTTTCTTAGCTTTGATATGTATGACCTATCAGTCTTAACACCCAACTCTCCCATTTTCGTAGCAATATCACCTAAAGTTAAACCGCTTTCCTCAATGTACTTATTCACCAATTTCCCATAGTCCACAATGACCACACCCCTTTCCTTAAGTCTAAGATTACCATAAGTGTGACTATTTATTCAACACTTATTTTGATCATGTGATTAAATAGTCATTGACGAATATACTTGTAAAAGATATTATTGTGACAAGAAGTTCACTAGTGACGAAAAAGTCACAGGGAGGAGGTGAATGACTTGAACTATACAGAACTAATTAGTCATCACATTGATATGAGTGGCATGTCGTCTCAAAAGATTGTTGACAAGATGAAAATGAAAGGTGTCAAGCTTGATCGCTCTTATATATCTATGCTGAAAAATGGGAAGACAAAGAATCCTGCGTCTGATGAAGTAAACATTGCTCTTGCTGAAGTGCTTGGGATTGATCCGCCGACATTGAGAATCGCAGCTATTAAAGAAAAGATTAGTCCTGACCTTTATCAACTCATCAAAAAAATTGGCTAGAGGAGTGAAAGCAATGGAAAAACCAAACAATCCAGGATTAAGCGAAGAGGCTTGGAAGAAACTCCACAAGTACATCTCTCAATTAAACATCAAATATGCACCGGACATTCAAAAGAAGAAAGGAGATAAAACAGCATGAACCATGAAAAGCCGAATTTCAAGTTCGGAAAACGCTTGAGACAAGATGTACTCACACTTGATGGTTTTAAATACGTGGTTGAATTCGATAAACAAGCATTCTTGGAATTGTACCTCCAGAAGTATCCAAAGCCGCAGTATAACACTTTCAAGTATTTCATGAAGAGGAATATGCCAGATTGGGCGGATTGGGCTCCGGTTTGGTGGGCGGATATGAACAATTTAAAAGCCGTGAACGGCGAAACTCGTTATCACGATGATCCGCCGCCGGGCTATACATTAAATGTTCGTGAAGATGTGGTGTTTGAACTTACTCATGTGAGCGAGCTTCTAAACGATTTTCGGACTCAAGAATAGGGAGAAGAACTTTGGAGAAGAACTTTTCCTTATCTTCAGCCTTAGCGAACCCATCCGCCACATCTGGTGGCAAATGCATAATCGTTCTAAAACTGCCGTTTGTAAAGCGTATTTCTAGAGTCTGTAAGTCTTCATTGTAAATAGCTTTTTCAAGTGATGTTGAATTCTCAATAGTAATTAACACTTTAAACCCTCCCTTCTACATAGAGTGACAAGCTGGACACTTTCATTCTAGCAGAACGGAAATTATTTGAAAGGAGAAAAGATATGAACCAATTACAAGACTTTAATCGCTCCACAATCAGTAGCGTTGAAATCGCAGGAATGATGAATATCAGCCATTGGGAAGTTTTGAGAAAGCTAGATGGGACAGAAAAGGTGAAAGGTATCATCCAAACTTTTACTGACAACAAAATTGTGGTGAGTGATTATTTCATTGAATCAAGCTACAAAGATGCATCTGGAAAGGTAAACAAGTGTTATGAGCTTACAAAGATGGGCTGCGAGTTTCTTGCAAATAAGTTCACTGGAGAAAAAGGGATTCTGTTCACAGCAATGTATGTCAAACGATTTAACGAAATGGAGCGCAATGCAAACCAACCATCATATGCAATAGAAGATCCTATTTTTAGGGCACAACGATGGATTGAAGAACAGAAAGAAAAGAAAGCACTAGAAACCAAGTCACTTATGCTGGAACAGCGAGTTGCGGAGTATGAACCAAAAATAAGCTACCTTGACCGCATATTACAGTCTAAAGGCACTGTGACGATTACACAGATTGCCAAGGACTACGGAATGAGCGGACAGGCTTTAAATCTGATACTCCATGAAGAAAAAGTGCAGTACAAACAAAATAAGCAATGGCTTCTATATCGCCAGCACCATGACAAAGGATATACCAAATCAGAAACAATCGATATCAGACGGAGTAATGGAGATCCGGACGTAACTATGAACACGCGATGGACTCAGAAGGGACGGTTATTCATTCACGAGTTGCTGCAGCGCCGGGGAATTGTTCCTTTGATGGATCGGGAGCCGAGAAAGAAAGGAGAATCAGCATGAAAGTAGATTTGAATCCTGTCATGTGGAATGAAGTAATGGACATTTGTATCGACATCGAGAAAGGTCACATTGACCACGTCGACGGAACTTTAGAAATCCAAAAAGTAATTGAGAAGTATTTGAATGAAGAATCTTCAGCCAATTAAGAAAGGGGATATGAACAGTTGAAAGCCAAAAATGTTGTGTTGGTGAGTGGCGAAGTTTACGAAGACGTTGAAATGAACGAAGTTGAAAAAGGCATCTTGCCGAAGGAAATGGATTCTATGATTGAGCTTTCATTCGGCAAGACAAGAATTTACATCAACGCTGCCATGATTGTCTCTTTAGAACCTGCTGTACAGTTAAAGGCCTTGTAATTACTTCTTCTTGGTTTGAGATAGAGCGCTACCGGCTACTTTCTTGGCAGCTGCGCCGTATCTATTATCCTTTAGAATCTTGGATGCAGTAGATGCAACAGCTTTAGATGTTTGCTTCTTATTAGGCATAGTTTCACCTCCCTTCAATGGTGTCTGGACAACTCTATTGTATAGGGAAATAGAACCATATAAAAGGCATAAATAGGAAAGGTGGATGACAAATGAGTAAACGAAGTGTGAGTAAAAAGACAGTCGTAAGCCTGCTTGGTGTACCTGTGGTAACTCTCGTAAGTAGTTCGGAGTATTTGGTCAACTTGAAAGATTCGGCTCAGGATCAATGGCGGAAGGTATCGGTAAGAATGGACAAGCTTCTTACAACCGGCAGACGCTGCCGTGGAGATGTGGGGGTGCAAGCATGACAGAGATTGCAATGCAAAAAGTCGAAGCTATTCAACATTTGAATGGGTTGAAAAGAATGCGTAACGCGTCAGGACTCCTTGAAGCAGCATATGACTGGCTATCAATGGAGATTGCACAGATGGAGCGTGAAATATTTGGGAGAGAGTTGTCATGAGGCCTAAATGTGGATGCGGACAGCCGGCAGAATACCTTTGCTACGAAGAAGAACAGCCGCATTGCGAGGCATGCATGAAAGAAGCTATCGAATGTTCGGTCTATATCATGGTTCGTAAACCTTTAGATTGGAGTGAATGGGAGAATGCAAGAGCTGCAAAAAGCAATAAGTCTGCTTGAGAAACTCCAGAATGACACAACCGATGTATCAACGCCTGCAGCACTCGCAGATATTTCAATATTCCTGCGCCATGATCTACCGGAAGTAATCTTGTTGTTGCAGCAGGCAGAAAGCGAAATGGCCGCGGTGGGGGCCGCGACCAAATCAAACGATTTAACAAAATAGTTACGGACACAATAACACACTTTTTAGGAGGTTGTAAAGTTGGGCACTGAAAAGCTGAATATTTATCAGAAATTACTTGAGGTAAGGAAGTCTGTTTCTTATCTGAAAAAAGAAGAGTCATCCCTGCAATACAAATATACCGGAAGTGCCCAAGTATTAGCGTCTGTTAGGGACAAAATCAATGAAATGGGTTTGATTTTGGTTCCAAAAATTCTGGACAAGTCACTCCATACCGAAACGGTAGAATTTATCGAAAAAGAAAAGCCCAAAAAGACAACAACATATTTCACCGAATTAACGCTATCAATGACATGGGTTAATGCTGATAATCCATCCGAGACAGTTGAATGTCCATGGTACTCACAGGGCGTGGACATTGCAGGAGAAAAGGGAGTGGGTAAGGCCTTAACCTATGGTGAAAAATATTTCATTTTGAAATTCTTCAATATTCCGACTGATAAAGACGATCCAGACACTTTCCAGAAGAAATTCGAGCAAAAGGCATCCAAAGAAATACAGGCCAAAATAAGAGAAACATGGATTAAACTCGGGCTGAAAGTAAATGTACTAGAACATCAATGTAAAACCCTTTACGGAACCGGTTTGGCTCAGCTTAATGAAGATGCTGCCGAAGAATTTCTGACGATGTTAGAAGCGAAAATGGGTGATCCTGATGGAGCTAACTAAGGAGAACTATTACAGTCTTGAAGCCAACATTCATTACATGTCAGTAAGCCAGTTTAAGAGCTTTCTGCCCTCGTACGGGGGCTGTGAAGCTCTGGCAATGGCTAAGATCAAGGGTGAGTTTGTTGAATCTAAGAAAGAGGCTTTTGACGAGGGGCATTATGTGCATGCATGGAATGAAGGGACTTTAGAGGAATTCAAAGCCGAGAACCCTCATTTGTACAGCAGCCGAAGCCCCACTAAAGGACAACTAAAAGCTAACTATAAATACTGTAACAAGATGATCGAAGTTTTGGAAAACGACCCTCTTGTTATGGAAAAGCTGGCAGGAGAAAAAGAAGTCATTATGACCGCTGAAATGTTCGGCATACCTTGGAAAGTGATGCTAGACAGCTACAATCCGGACATTGGAATATTCGCGGATTTAAAAGCCCTCAAAGAAATGGACGGAAAATGGTGGAACAAGGACGCTCAAGTGTATGAGAATTTCTTGGATCACTACGGATACACGATTCAAATGGCCGTATACGCAGAGATAGAAAAACGGGCAACAGGCAATGATATGTGGTTGCTTCCGCACATGGTTGTAGTAACTAAGCAAGATCCACCAGACCATGAAATCATCTATTTTGACTATGACATTATCGAGTCTAGTTTGCAGATCGTAAGGAACAACATTGAGAGAGTCAAGGAAGTAAAAAGCGGACAAGCCGAACCTATACGATGCGAAAAGTGTGAGTATTGCCGGCTGACAAAGAAGATTAAACGAATCATACACTGCACGGAATTGAGCCTTTACTGATTGGAGGAAAAGCATTTGCTAAACAGAGTAATTTTAATCGGACGTCTGACACGGGATCCAGATTTGAAATACACAAGTTCTGGTGTGGCCGTTACACAATTCACGCTTGCAGTAGATAGACCGTTTACTGGTCAAGGCGGTGAGCGTGAGGCGGACTTTATACCAGTCGTAGTTTGGCGGCAGCTAGCTGAGACATGCGCCAACTATCTGCGCAAGGGTAGGCTTACAGCGGTGGAAGGACGCATCCAAGTACGCAACTATGACAACAACGAAGGCAAAAAAATATTTGTGACTGAAATTATCGCGGACAATGTGCGGTTCCTGGAGTCGAACCGAAATAACGAAGAGCGGCCGCCGCAACAGGATTCACAGGCTCGGGACCCGTTTCATGACGAAGGGCAAAAAATAAGTATAAATGACGATAATCTGCCGTTTTAAAAGAGGTCAGGCATATGACACTACCATTTAATCCGGTACCGAAACCGGGCAAGAGTAAGCGAATGAAGTTGACGCAGAAGCAGATGGGCGATATAAGCCCTTCTGTGGACGCGGAGCTAAAGGAACGAAGCAAGGGAATATGCGAGATGTGTGGCAAGGCTTGGGCGACTGAGAGAGCCCATTTAACCGGACGGAAGCAGCTTGATTGGAAGACGAAGGTTACGGATCTACTGCACCTTTGTACGGATTGCCACCGGTGGTTAGACGACACACCAGAAGGTATACGCTTCAGAAAGTTAGTCGCCAGAGTAATAAATATCTCGCTTTCCTCCGACTGCCGAAACATTCCGGGAAATTCCGGGAACATCTCAGAAACTACTAGAAGTGAAAGGAGTGTTGACGATGGCTGAAAAGCGCATGCTTTCGAAAGTCATATCTATTTCGGAAAAAGTGAATGAACTGCCTGACGTATTCGACATGCTGCTTTTCACATGGATGATTCCTCATACTGATGACTTTGGGCGTATGGTTGGTTCTCCTGCCAAGGTGAAAGCACTTGTAGTCCCTTTACAAAGCAAGGATATCAGTGAAATAAAGGCGTCATTAAGCCGTTTACACGATGCGGAATTGATCGCTTGGTATGAAGTTGATGGGGAAAAATTCATTCAGATTTTGAACTTTGATAAGCATCAACAAGGGCTTCACAAACGGACAAAATCCAAATTTCCCGAGTACATTCCAGACGATTCCGGGAAATTCCCGGGGATTCCCTCTGAACTGAACAGAACTGAACAGAAGAGAACAGAAGAGAACAGAACTGAACTAGAACAGATTTTTGATAGTCGTAGTCCTGAATTTTTACAAGACAACCCATTCAAATTATTCGAGTCTGAAGGATTCGGGATGCTAAGTTCATTCCTTTCAGAACGAATCAAAGATATGGAAGATGTATACGGTAGCCGTTGGGTATGTGAGGCCATGAAGAAAGCAGTTGTGAAGGGCAAACGGAATCTTGGATATGTTGAAGGCATTTTAAAGAACTGGAAAGCAAACGGAATAGATGAACCTTGGAAGGAGGAGCAGCATGCAGAAGGCAATCAAAGCGCTGGATCTGGAAGAGCTAAAACGACGAGCGGAAGCAGCGAGAGCGAATTCGCGTTCCTCGACAAGCCGGGCAGAAGCTAATTATGAGTGCCCTAAGTGTAAAGACTTGCGTGGATTCTTTAAAAAGGTACCTCAACGGCATGGCGATATAGAATACTTTGTTGATCTTTGGGTTGATTGTGAATGTGAGAAGAGGCGAAACCTTGAACGGCTATTCAAAGCCTCTGCTATTACTGAGGAGTTCCGGAAGAAGTCATTTGATACCTTTGATCTGAATGTATCAGAAATCGTAAGAGAGGCCTATACAGTTGCTTGTGAGTATGTAAGGGACTTTGACAACATCAAAGATCAACGGCAAAACAGTATAGCTCTCCTTGGTCGTCCGGGCAGCGGCAAGACAACACTGCTTATGGCGGCTGCTAATGAGCTTCTGCAGCGAGGGATAGAAGTTCTCTACTTCCCATGGGTGGAGGGGTTCAATGAATTAAAGAACGATTTGAGTGCATTGGATGAACGTATAGGACGGCTACAACGAGCAAAGGTGTTATTCCTTGATGATGTGTTCAAGGGGCGAACGGAGCCTACACCGTTTCAACTGGAGCAGCTTTTCGCCATCGTGAACTATCGGTACCTAGAAAATCTGCCACTCTTGATTAGCTCAGAGCGAAGCTTCGCACAGATGTGTGGAATTGACGAGGCAATCGGCAGCCGGTTACGAGAAATGGCAAAAGGCCATACAGTGACGCTGACCGGCGGGATGGAGCTCAATTACAGATTGAGGTGATAGCGGTATGTGCGAAGTCTGTGAAGACACGAAGGTAATGGTGTGGCAATTAAAAGGTTGTTTAAAAATAGGGCCGTGCCCATGCTGCAGCAATCCAGCGGCAGAGGAAGGCCATCCGGGGGCGAAATAGATGTTTGATATAGATGTGTATAAGAACGGAGTACGTGCAATCCCAAGGCGAGATATTGAACGCGAGAACGCAGTATGTAAGCCCGGTGAAGTAACGGTTCGGCAAATGACGGCTGAAGAACGCGAACGGATGGAGAAGATAGGGCCGTGCCAGACATATGACGGGAGGAAATCAAAAACATTCATACCGGGGTGGCAGCCAAAATGAACTTTAAAGCAGCGTCTATTTTGCAACTATGCGCTGTAATTCTCGACTATATGGCAACTGGAAGCGATATCGAGCAAGCAGGTAACGAACTATACAAGCGGCTTCGGGAGGGGAAAGGATATGAAATGCAAGGTTGACGGCTGCGGTAAAGCTGCAAACAGAACATGGGCATTAGTTCCAGTGTGTAGGGAGTGCCGAGAAGAAATACACCATGAACACAGGTTATATTACGCAAAGCGAATTATCTCCTGTGAACGAGTGGTCTATTTCAAAATCAAACACTTAACGCCTTGGGGACGGAAGAATTGATCCCCTCGCGAACAGAATAACACCAAATTCGCGCCCTACAGATTCGGGAGACTAACGGGAAGGGTTGAACATATGAACGCCTTAGAAACGAAAATAGGAGGGGAAACGAATGACTTATGCAAATAGGGGAATGGCATTTGAAAGTCTGCTAGATTTCACGAATGAAATATATGACCGGAATGGTAGGGGCGTGATAAACAAGCGGCCTACTCCGGTCAAGGTGACACGTTCAAAAGGGTGCAGAGTCTTGGCAGGATTTTTCGAGAAGCCGTCAACAGTGGATTATGACGGTGTGAGCATGGGCAAGGCGATAGCATTTGAAGCAAAATCAGTTAAAAATCTAACACGTTTCGACTTGAGCAACTTGGACGACCACCAATATAAATTCCTTGAAAAGTACCACCGTAGCGGAGGAATATCCTTTTTGTTGGTACATTTCACAAGGTTGCAAAAAACATATCTCTTGCGCTTCGAAACGCTTCGCTCGTACTGGCAGCGTAGTAAGGAGCCTAAAGGCAGAAAGAGCATTCCTATAAATGATTTTGAGGTATATGCCTATGAAGTACCGACTACAACGGTTCCGGTGGATTACTTATCAGTCGTCGAAAAGGTGTATGCAGCATGACGCAGATAGCACATACACATCCAGCGTTAGGCGATATTGAAACGTTTATCAGAGAAAATACCGGGCTTGTTATGAAGTTCGCGTCAAGGTATTCAAGGCTAACCGGAGTTGATTTTGAGGATTTGGTGTCAGAAGGAATGATTGGACTTATGCTGGCATACACCAGATTCGACGAAAAGAAAGGATACACATTCTCAACATTTGGAGTCAGATATATTACAGGCTATATCCTTCTCTATCTCCGTAGCAACGGAAGGGCCATAAGAGTTCCTGCTGGTATCTTCGAGTTGGCAACAAAGATTTACAAAAACAGATGGGAAGATGAGCCTGCAGAGTTTATAGCAAGTGAACTCAATGTGCCTATTCAGTGGGTAGAAAGAGCATTAGTGCATGCCGCGCAACGGACAATGCCGTCACTAGATGCACCAGTTGAAGATACTGACATACCGCTTGGATTGCTGATTCCAGCAAAGGGAGATTACTCAGAAATTCATGTTAGTGATTATATGAATACCCTATCTCAGAAAGAAAAAGAGTATATAGAACTCATCTCTCTAGGATTCTCACAAAGGGAAGTAGCTGAGAAGTACGGCATATCACATCAAGCGGTAAATTCAAAAGTTAAAAGCGCACGAGCAAAGGCAAAGGCATATTTCGGAATCTAACCAGTGTGGCACGTACTGGCGTGAGACTTTACACGGACAAAACCGAACGTATATTCCTATTTGGAGGTGCGAAATGAAAGGTAGTGAACTAGTATCGGAGATTTTGAGATTTTTTCAACTGGTAGAGACAACGGCAAAAGTTGCAGATGAAGAGATAAATCGCTGCGACCAGGAGTACAACGACCTAACACATGCTGCTGAGTTGCTTGCTCTTAACGCGGTGGAAATGTCCCAACTGATGAAAGAAATTCGGGTGAACCGGAAGAAGCGTCGAGTGTCTAAAAATACAAAGGAACAAATGACACCGATTCTGGAAGTTTTGCAAAAAAATCAAGGACTCATAAATGCTCTTAAAGTAGCTAAAGGGAAGATAGAAAGCGTCGAACGGACGCAAGAAGTAAGGGTCTATACACCAAGAGTACGCACTGAAATGACAGCAGCTTTTGAAAAGCAACATAAAGCATAAATAACGAGGTGGAACCATGTTAAAACCTATATCCAAAATCGATAACCGGACAAGTGGAATGGCTGTCACAGCTGATAAATATGAACGTCTTTGCTTGAATGCAGAGGTTCAAAAAGAGTTGCTAAACGATGATTCAAAAGAATTGTTCCTGTACTGGGATGAAGATGCAAGGATGATCGGCATTTCAAAGAAGCCATACGACAAGAGCCACACTCCATACAAGTTCGATAAGCGTGGGTGTTCATCAGCTAGTGATTTCTTACGCCGCTGCGAGATAGATTCCAGAGATGGAGCTGTCAAGTTCATCTGGAACGGTTGGGAAGGGGACGTAATGCTGTTCCGCCAAGTCGGGATGAAAAAAGTGCAAACATTTAAGCAAGAAAAGAACGGGAATCTTGAGCGGACAAAAAATTAGTCAGGGAGGTAACGGACATGTCAGTAAACACAAAGAAGTTATGTCAATTACTCAAATATGCAGCAAGTAGAACCTTGGTATGGAGCAAGCTTGAAGAAGGTCACACGATTACAGATCGGTGCTTTATGGTCAAGTTCAACGAGATACCGCGGGATGTAATGTCTGTGCTGCTTGGTATATTTCTTCGAACACCTGAGGAAGGGCAATCACTGAAAATTTTTAATGGAAAACTACAAGATGATTTTTCAATACTGAACCATAATGGTCTAGCAAAGTACGAGGATGCGAATGTTGAAGGGCAAGTAACTCCTTACTTAAAAGACATTGATGGTGTGAAGGCAAGGGTGCTACAAATTGGCGATAAATTTGCTTTAGTAAACGACCGATTCATGGGGCTTACGACAGATAAAGTCGTGAGAGGATATGAGTCACCTTTCATGCCAATTTATCTGTCTGGCGGCGCTATTCTCGTCCTTCCGTTCAGATTTTCCACAGGGGAAGCAACGCAATCCGAACTACTCAAAATCACAACGCATTTTGAATACAGCATCCAGTAAGGGAGGGAATAGAGTGAAGGAAATAATCTGCTACTTATTCGGTCACAAGTGGGATGTATACGCCTACGGATCTACTATGGATGATCCAGGCGAGATGGCCGGCAACTGTTCCAGATGTAACGCAGACACTCATGAATATACAGACACAAAATATAGATTCAACCGTGATGACGTTGTAGGCACATGGTGGCGAGGGTTGAAACGGGGATTTAAGAGAGACGGAAAACCGTTTTAAGGGAGGTGAGTTTGAATTTACATTAACAGACTGGTATGGAATGTGCAGCATCTTTAAAAGTCAGGCAGACACAGCCTCAGAAGCCATCACAAAAGGAGCCATATTGGTCATGATGGGGAAGAAATAAACCTGTTGAAAGGAGATAGAACTATAAAGTTACTATCTCACAACATGCTGCACACCTGTACGTTCTGGATCGTCGTTGGAGTTGTATGGTTCGAGTATCAAGGTAACATCAACTTTATCAGAGTAAACCCATAGACTAGCAATTTTCTGAACTTCATACAAAGCACCGTATACATCGACTATGTCGGAAACGGCGATTCCTTTACTGACAGGGATACACATTTTTAATGTAAGCACAAAAACACACCCCTTTATACCATATATACCCATGATAACACGCATTATGGCGCAGAGGAAGGAGGAAACAGAGTCATGACATATACAAGAGAGCAGATATTGAACATGCATAATGCTGAATTAGATAAGTTGGCAGCTCAAGCAATGGGGTGGAAGCGATCGGAAAAATGGGGAGGTTCGTACTGGGCTGATAAAGATGGATGTAATAGATGGGAAGTCCAGTGGTGGGAACCTTCACTTTACATTGAACCTGCTATGGCTTTAGAAGAGCGAATAAAACAAATTGGTGGATTGATGATCGGATACTACATGACAGAGTTACAACTTTTATGCGGTAACAACGGATTTGACATGGTGCATGCGACCCCAGAACAACGTACCAAAGCAGCTATATTAGCCATGATGGAGTCAGGAGGTACAGGAGAATGATCGAGTGGATAAAGTACGACCCAAATAGTCGGGGAATTGAAAGTCATGTGACATGTCTCGTAACAGACGGTAAAGAAGTAAGGCTTGCTCAACATGCCAAGTTACTTGATGGAGAAGGGTATGGGTGGCATCTGAATAATGGTGGATACAGATTTAACGGTGTGACCCATTGGGCAAAGATCAATCTTCCAGTAGGAGGTACAGGGGATGAGTAAACAGATAAAGCCATCATTTGAAGAAATCAAAATTAAACTCGAGCCAGAACAACGATTCTTTTACCAACGTGAATCTGACGGAGCTATCGTACTTGTGGATGAAATAGAAATATTCGCTTATGCCAAACAGATCAATTTGAGCGGAACACACTTTGAAGTGGACTACGAGGATAAGACGATCCACAAAGCAGATGATCGCAGCTTCATGAACTTCGAAACCAATCTACTAGGGGAATATTCAGAAGGGGAGGATTAGGGGATGAGTAGACCAATCAAGTTCATGGCATGGCACAAAGCAGATAAGAAAATGTACAAGGTAACTGGATTCACTCAAAATCAATGGCTGCTGCGAGGCAAGAGTTTTCCAATGCCGCAAGGAGCGGTTGAAATCCTGCAATACACGGGGCGCAACACATATGGGGAAAGTGAGATATACCAAGGGAATATTTTGTATTTCACGGTATTCGATCACAACGGATCCGATAAGCAGTACAAAGGCGTTGTCGAGTGGTCAGACGAATCATGTGCATTCATCATATCTGTCGGTCACGGTGAATCTTACTGGTTGTATTGGGTTCTTGATCAAGACGATGAAGTAGAGATCATAGGCAACATATACGAGAATCCAGAGCTGCTGAAAGGAGAAGGGACGAATGTATGACTGGTTAGAATGGCCGTTGGTATTCGTAGGACTGGCATTCCTGGCACATGGATTCAATTTCGTAACAATCAATAAGCATGAACATAAACACTATCACGGACGGGAAGGAGATAGTAAGGATGCCTGAAACAAGAGATTGGCAAGAAGACTGGAAGATGTGCGAGCAGGCTTCACAGGGGCCGTGGAAATGGGAAAACGGAGATATAAAGTGTCGTGATAACGGAAAGATAACGGATGCTGATGGATTTGGTGTGTGCTGGTTTGGGAACTACACAACTTATTATCCTATTGCTGGTGAAGAACCAGAAGAAAAAGATATACAGTTCATGACCGTATCCCGTGAAGCACTTCCTTATTGGCTGGAACAGTACAAGAAGAAAAGTGAACTATATGACGAGCTGAAAGAACAACTGGCGCGGATCAACTGTGATTACCACTCGCTTAAGGACAAATTCCTAAACATGAGGGAAGAGTGTGGAGCCGAGAAGAAACGAGCTTCAGCAGCAGAAGAACGAGAACTGACAATCAAAAACGTTTTGGAAGAAATCATAAATGCATCAACCTATTCAACGTATGAGACTTTCGAAGAAATCGGCAAAGCGAAAGAGATATACAAGAACATATACGGAGAGACGTTATGAACAAAGTGCATGCTAAGACACATTGGGTATGGACGTCTCTTGCAGAAGAGACTTGGGACAACCGGTATAAAGGGCAGCAGCGAGTTGCCGGCCAACCGATACGAGGCGAGGCGGAAGAGTCTAGGGAAGTAGAACCAGCTTGGCTGCTGAGAGGTTATGTGATAGACGCTAGTGATTATATTGCTGAAGACGGGCAAATGGACTTATACGATCTATTGGAGGGATGAGAATGGGGCAGCTCTCAATGTTCAAACTGGATGAGAAGGAGACATGGCGGCGCGTTGAGGAGCGGTTGGAATCAGCTAGAATATATAAGCGCTTTGGATTCATACGCCGCGAAGCAAAGGTTACGGCGGTTTATAGCGACATGCCGAGAAGCAATACAAATGTCACATCGGATCAAACAGCGGACATTGCTATGCACAACGTAGACCGCGAGGAAGAAATACAAAGAGAATATGAACAGACTATGCGAGCAGTTGGGCGACTGGCTAGGCGGCAGCGGCTCATCATCGAAAAGAGATACCTAGAGGACGAGTACGTAACAGATGTTAGCGTATATACGGATCTTTACATGTCGGAACGCAGTTTTTACTACGCCAAGTCCAAAGCAATATACCGGTTGGCTTTCGCGCTACGGCTTGAGGCATTCGAAGAGGACAAGCAAGCGAAAACTAAGGACTGCGGATAAAAACGTTGCAGACTTTTTGCAGGATTCTTGCAGGTCATTAGGAGAAATCCAATGTAAGATAGTAACATAGACGCAAAGGGAAACACGAACATGCGCGGGTAACAACTCCGGGTACAGACGCAAAATGTAGCGATATACCGTACACTTCCGGTGGAAACCGTGCAGCGTCTTCTATTTGTACTAAATTACAACAAAGGGAATATAACAGTCGGTATTTGATGCATATATTTGTAATTAATGACGAAAGGGTGTAAAGAATGAACCAGCAAATTGAAAACAATTTCTCTTATCACGCACCACAGCCTGGACAGCCAGAAATCTATCAAGAGATTCGTGAAAAGGCTAAGGAGTTGGCATATCTAATTGATGACTTAGCACCGAACAGCCGCGAGAAGTCGCTGGCTATGACAAACTTGGAGCAAGCTGTATTTTGGGCAAATGCTGCAGTAGCACGTAATTAACTTGTTATTTATAACCTTTCTTCATAGCCGCTCCTTAGGGGGCGGTACTTTTATTTAGAGGAATACCCTTATAGATATCGAAACATATCAACGATAGATTATAATCGAATTATAAGTCTATAGGAGGTGGATGTGTGGGTAAATTAACGGATTTAGATAAAGCAATATTTAATTACAAGCGCGAACACAGAAGAGAACCGGAAAAAGTAATTGTAAGTATTAAATGCTTCAATGAACTGATAAAAGAACCGGAAGCACGCCAGGCAGTGAGATTATCACATGATGGAAGCATGACAATAATGGGTATACCATGTGAAAAGAAACCAAAACAAACTGAAGATTACATATTCGAATAGTCGCCCACATGGGTGGCTTTTTTATTTTATATAAAGGAGATGATACACATGGCAGGAGGTAAATATCAATCACATGTTGAGCCTAAGCTCCTGCTTATAGAAGCATGGGCGCGAGATGGAACAATAGACGAGGATATAGCTAAAAAGCTTGGCATTGCTTACTCAACGTTTAGGGAATACATCAAGAAGCATTCGGCATTATCGGCAGCCTTAAAAAGAGGTAAGGAAGTCGTTGATATAGAAGTGGAGAATGCGCTAATTAAACGCGCGTTAGGATACCGCTATGACGAAGTTACCAGCGAGTTAAATGATGCAGGAAATATGGTCGAGACTAAACGGGTAACAAAAGAGGTGCAGCCTGATGTAACGGCGCAAATATTTTGGCTGAAGAACCGGAAGCCAGAGCAATGGCGTGATAAGCAAGTGACAGAGCATACAGGTGCTGGCGGCGGAGCGCTTCAAGTGGTGTTTGATAAGGGGATGAGCAAAGATGAATAGACTGGAATGTTGCGGTTGTGGTAGTGGGAACAATGCAATCGAACTTGATAGCGGCCTTCCGATATGTTTTTGGTGTATCAAAAAAGCAGCTATCGAAATGGACAGCTGCGTTAAACCGAAATACAGGATATTGCAAGAGAAGGTGTTGGAGGAGCATATGGAATGACTGCGGTTGTAATCCCGTATAAGCCGCAGCCACGCCAACAAGTGTACCATCAAACGGAAGCAGATGAGATTCTATACGGCGGCGCAGCTGGTGGAGGTAAATCGGAAGCTACTATATGGGATGCACTCAAATACGCAGTACAGTATCCAGGTAGCAGACAGATTATATTTCGTCGTACTTATCCTGATTTGCAGCGTTCAATCATAGCTCGTACATTACAGGTTTACCCTAAGGAACTTGGTAAGTACAATTCTTCCAAGCATGAATGGGCGTTCGTAAATGGCAGCGTAATAGAGTTAGCCTACTGGGACAACGATGCCAACTATATGAACTACCAAGGCGCTGAATACGACGTCATTCGTTGGGAAGAGTTAACGCAGTTCGAGGAAAAGTGGTACAAATACATGCTTTCCCGTCTACGTGGTAGTAAACCATTCCCTCGCAGTGTTAAGAGTACAACCAACCCCGGCGGTGTAGGGCATACATGGGTAAAGAAAAGGTTTGTATCTATCGGCCCACCTGAATCTGTTTATCATATACCGGAGACAGATGACGAAGGAAATCCACTATATTGGCCTGAAGGCACGCCGCAGGCTGGCGAACCTATTATAAGAAGCCGCATTTTCATACCAGCGAATGTACATGACAATCAAGCCTTGGTTCAATCTGATCCGGGCTATTTGGCGCGTCTATTGGCTTTGCCTGATATAGAGCGTAAGCAGCTTCTTGAAGGTGATTGGGATGTATTCGCAGGACAGTATTTCGGTGAGTTCTCACGCGCTATACACGTGGTAGAGCCGTTTGATATCCCGAGAGATTGGAAGAGATACCGTGCGCTTGACGAGGGGTATACTGATCCGTTTGTGTGTTTATGGATTGCATTGGCACCGGATGGAACGGGGTACTTGTATAGGGAGCTTGCACAGACAAAACTCTTGACCAGTGAGCAAGTAGAGCATGTACATCTGAACACGCCTGTATCTGAACGCTTCGAATACAACGTAGCTGATACAAGCTTCTGGAACAAATCCAAGACGGAGAACATTACACCGGCTGAGATATTCGCCACAAAGGGCGTACCACTTATACAGGCGAAGAAAGAGCGCGTCAATGGATGGAAACGAATGCGAGAATGGCTACATGTATATGAGGCGATTGATCACGTTACAGGTGACCGATATAAGACAGCACGACTTAAGGTTTTCTCGACTTGTATCAAAGCCATAGAAGCTATACCGGCTATGATGCATGATGATAGACAGGTAGAGGACGTTGCAGCACATGCATTAGACCACATACCGGACGCACTGCGTTACTGGGTTATGAGTCAGCCGATAGCGGGCAACGGTGAATCCGCATGGTCAGCTACACCGGAATCATTACCTGACAGACGGCGTGACTTTGATGATGACGACGATGACGACATACCAATTGTACAAGGATTCTGGTGAGGGGGATACAAAGTGAACAAACCGCCATTAGGAATTATGTCTAAACGGATATGGATTGAACAAAGGTGCAAGGAAATAACAGATGCCATTCAAAGATACATTAAAGCCGGCCATACAATACCTATCGAGTGGGTTATGGAATATAACGAGTTAGTGTTGAAATATGGTAGACAGAATGGTGATGTGGGGACGAAATGCATTACGAAGGAGCAATATGAAAACCTTAAGAAGTTAGGGATTAACATCTAATAGGTAGGTGAAGACAATGGAATATGCACTAATAGCGGTGATCGTACTGGTCATCATTTTTTTGTGTTTACGTATAGAGGCGCAGGATAAGGTTATACGCGACTTAAATGACAGGTTGATGGCAAAGGACTTTGCAGATTACGTGGCTATCAAAATGGCGCGAGATGCACCAACAGAAGATATTCATACACGAAAACCAATCAGTTGGTACGACGACGGTTGTATACCAGATGTAGGTGATAAAACGTGAAGTTGATAGATAAGTTCAAAGGTATATTTACCGATGCAACCGGCGAGAAGCAGGATAATGCTGATCCAAACACGCCAGAGCAGCAGAAGTTATGGGAAATGGTGAATCAGGATTACCAGGTATTCAAGTCTGCACGTCAGCCTATGGAGAGCATATGGCAGCAGGAACAGCGCTTCTACATGGGTGACCACTGGCGGGGGCTGCGTACTGAGGCCGTGTCAAAGCTACGACCGGATGCCGTTGAAAATATTGTGTTTAGCCAAACGGAGTCTATCGTCGGTAAGTTAACAGGCTGGACGCCGTATCCAGACTACACAGCTATGGAGACATCGGACGAGGATAAGGCGCGGGATCTGAATGATTTCATGCCTTACGAGTTGAAGAAAATAAAGTTCCGACATAAACATACCCGTGCTGTTCGTAGGTGTGTGATACATGGCCCGCTTATCTACAAGACCATATTTGACCCTACAATTGAAGGTGGCAGGGGGTTGCATCGTTGGCAAGGCCGCAATGATATCATCCCAGTTGATTTGGGAAGCTTTTTCCCGGACCCAAGGATAAATGACTTCATATATCTTCAAGACATGTCTGCGATAATCATTCATACAAGAAAGCCTCTTGAGTACTTTGCAAAGAGGTGGGCAAAGCAAGGTAAGAAGGTTCTAGCGGATAACGTATCGGCAGATGTAGAAATATTTACGACTGATGTGTATGACGCAATGGGTGGCGAGTCATCGACCAATACAACCGTAGGAGAGAAGACATCTGGATTGATTGAATACTGGTATCGCGGCCTGCCGAAACTGGTCAGCAAAGAGGACAAAGAGCTATTCAAGGAACAGGCCGAGGAGAAGTTAAGTCAAGGCATAGACCCGTCTGAAATGTTGGCAAAGGCAGCAGGCAGTATGGAAGGCGTACATTGTATTTATATCAGTACATCAGGAGTGTTCTTGGAGCACAAAGCGTATGTGTACGACCACGGCGAATATCCTTTCACGGCGCGGACGTTGTACCCTGAAGAGGGGAACGTCTGGGGAAAAGGGTTTATGCGCGACATGATAAAGCCTCAGATATTCAAAAACAAGTACGCCGAAATAGCTATCGAGACGATGGCGAAGATGGGTAATGGAAGTATCATGTATGAGGAAGGCGCTATTGCCAAGCCGCGAGTGTGGCAAGAACAGCGAGGCATACCAGGTGCAATGCTTCCGGTTGCCCCCGGTCGTTTGAACGGTGTCAAAGAATTGCAAGGTATCAATGTACCGGGTACACTCTTCAACATGTTGAACTATTACGATGAAATGCTGCAGAAAATACCGGGGCAGTTCGATAGTTCCAATGGTCAAGCTGATTCCCGCGTAACGTCTGGCGAACAGGCCAAGACACTTATGGCTGCTGCTGGTACACGCTTAAATACTGTATCCGATCTCATTAGCGAGGCACTGGCAGATGTGTTTACTCAGTACGTGGAATTGATTGCACAATTTTACACCAATGAGCGCATAGCACGTGTAACTGGGCGCAGCGTATCTATTAGTCGCGATTCTCTCATTAGCGCTGTAGAGTCGGAATACAACACAGGTGAGCAAATACATGATCCGATTACAGGTGAGATGATGTCTGATATACAACCGGTTCAAGAGGAGTTTGTGCCGGAGTTTGACATCAACGTACACATAGGTGTTGATAAACCACAGGATCGTGAGTATTGGTTACAACTTGCTATGAATCTACTCAATGCCAAAGACCCGATATCAGGATTGCCTATGATTGATGCCGAGGCGGTTAGGTTCGTAATACAAACAGGTCGTATGGAGCCTATGGACGTAATACAGCGGCGTATTGAGGAGCAGGCAGGCATACAACAGCAATTTGTACAGGCACAGCAGCAAGCGCAACAACTCGCACAGGAGAATGCTTCTTTGCAGCAAGCTTTAGGTCAGTTTACAGATCGACGTGTACAACAGGAACAGGCAGACAAGCAATTCAACCAAGGCATGCAGCAGCAAAAAATGGACATGGAAAAGATAAAGTTGATAAACGATATGTCAAACCAAATGAATACAGGGCAATCTATGTTGCCATAACGGGGCTATCACAGTGCAGTGGTAGCCCTTTATTTATGCTCCCACCCATAGGAGATTAGGAGGTATAACGCATGTCAGAAGTAGGCCACAGCGCCACCCATAGCGCAGAAGTAGTAGAGCAAGTACAGACAACCCACCCACAGGTTGCCGATCAACAATCCATGAAAGACGCGTTTGCGGCATTCGGACTGGATTACCAGCAAGAGAAACAAGAAGAACCGGCAGCAGATCTAGAAGGTGAACATCCTCCCATAGATGTTGAACCGGAAGACGAGCAGCCCAAGCGAGGGATCACCGTTAAACACAACAAGGAAGAAGTGTTTATCGATGAGGAGAAGATCCCAGAGTACGCCCGTAAAGGCTTGAACTACGAAAAGGTAGAAGGACGGGCAAAGCAATACCAAGAGGCGTTAGACCGCATTGCAAAGCAGCAAGGATTCAAAGACCACAATGAATTGGTGGCGAACATTGACCGCATAGAGCAGGAGTCCATACAACGCCAACACGATCAATTTGAGCAGTATAAGAAGCAGATGCGTGAAGAGGCCGAGAATGCCGGGCTTGATCCTGAAGCAGTTGAACAGTATCTCGAAAATCACCCGATGCTAAATCAGGCCAAGGAGCTGCTTGAAAGAGAGTCACAGGCGCAGACCATCCGCAAACAAGAGGAAGAACAACAACGGCTTTTGCAAGGATGGGAAGATCTCTTCCGTAAATATCCGCAGTTAGCAGAGCAAACAGGAGAAGATGGTGAGGCCGATTGGATGACACCAGAAATGGAACGGCGTATCAAACGTGGATACGATCCGATCGATGCTTATGAGGTAGTACACCGAGATAGCATCATTGCAGACGAACGCAAACGCGCTGAACAGTCGACGTTGAAGCAACAACGGCTTAACAAACGAGTGCAGGTTGAAGGTGCAGGTGGTACAGACTTAGCACCTCAAGCGCCGGCTGAATTGACATCCGCGTTCGCAATGTTCGGGATTGATCCAAAGCAAGCACAGAAGTACGCAAAGAATTTTGAATAGGAGGAAATGACATGCCACAAGGATTCAAATATGTATACAACGACTACGGCAAAGATCCAACACGGATCACAGAGTTTCTAATGAAGGATAACGAGGCGGGCTTTGCTGGAGAGGCTGTGAAGGTTGATAAGGGGCGTTTAACAAAGGCAGGTCCTAAAGACGCTGTCGCAGGCTTCCTGACGGCGAACATCGCAGCAGGCAAGGATAAGCCGAGTGAATTCATCCTTGCACGCGAAGGTGATTTCTATGATGCACCGTATACAGGTACCGCAGATGCTGGCTTTGTATCTGGTGCAGATGCAGTTGCTGTTGCCGCAGATGGTTTGGCTGCTGATGCTGCTGTGGTAGCGGAAGGGGCTATATCTATTTTTTCTATCAACGCAAATAACAAGACATGCCGCGTGAAGGTTAAAAAGCGGCAGTTTTCATAAGAGGGGGATATAACATATGCAAACAGCACTACGATGGGATCCTAAGGTTCTTGAGCCGATTTTCAAAGAACTGTATGGCATGGCGATGAAGGACAAAAAAGATTTCATCCCATTGTTATATAACGTTTCTTCTTCAAACAAAGCCATGGAATCATACCTTGGTTCTGGTGGAGAAGGTTTGATGGAAGAATGGGGTAAATCGAATAACCAGGTTTACTATGAAGACATCGATGAACTATGGGAAAAGATTATCAGAAACCGTAAATATTCTGATGGTCGAATTGTCGAGCGTGATTTTATTGATGATCTTAAGCTTACTGAAATTAAAAACCGTATTACAGGTTTGGCCGATGCTGTTTATAAAACACAGCAATTACAAGCTGTGGAGTTCCTAAACAATGCTTTCGTAGCAAACGGAGAGAATTTCCGAGGGAGAATTGAATCGTTTGTGGGGCCAGATGGTAAACCGCTTTGCGCTGCTGACCACCCATACAGTCCAACTAACTCAAAAGATGTACAGTCTAACCTGGGTGATAAGCCTCTTTCAATTGATGCATGGGATGAAACGGCAGTAGCTATGCAAGAGTGGAAGGATGATAAAGGGAATACCATGGCGTGTATCCCCGACACATTGATTGTAGCACCTTATAACGCTCGAGCAGCTTTTAAAATCGCAGGACTGCCAGATGCAGACTTGCCTAGATACGAACCAGGAAGCAATAACTTTGATGCAAACATGTACATGGGCAATATCAAGGTCATTGTTAATCCGTTTATTTCGCCGTCTAAACGCAAAAACTGGTTCGCTGTTGACTCTGCTCGACTAAAACAATACAACCTATGGCAGTGGAGACGTAAGATCGAGAATGGCACTATGACTGATTTCGATACAGAAGTATCCAAGTTCAAAGCTATCGGACGTTGGGGATATGGATTCACGAACTACTCATTCATCTATGGTCACAAGGTACAATAGGGGGCTTCGGCTCCCTTATTTCTTTTATGGAGGTACTTTATGTATCGAGATGAATTGGACGCTTTAAACGGAATCTATGAGCAGCAGAAACGAATAATCGAGCTTCTGGAACAACTAGTACAGAAGGGCGGTGAGCCAGAGGATGCTTCTAAAGGACGTAGTGGAAGAGATCGTAGAAAGAACACCGAACAATTACCTATCGCCAAAATCGATAGTAAGGAAGATCACGCAGGTACGTGATAGGCTCCTACGCACGTTTGGATCAGCTCAGCAGCAATCGGAAGTGGTAACAACTGCAATCGATTTGTGGAAGGGACAGAGTCAGTATATCCCTCCTTGCCCACCGGGTAATGTGACAGACGTAGATATATATGACACTGCGTATGGTGGTGCAGGACGCTGGCGGCGTATTCAACAGAAGCAATTCAATCTGCCAAGCCCTACGGGCCCATACTATTATTTTGTGGCGGGGAAGATAGGTATATATCCTGAGCCAACGGCAAACACAGAACAGGGGATCAAGATACACCACATACCAGTTATCCCGCCGCTGACATTAGCGGGCATGGATAAAGAAACAGGATTCGACCCAGATTTCGATATGGTTCTGGTATACGGTGTGCTACGAGAAATCACAGATAACAATGACTACGATATTCGCTATCAGCAGCTTTTAATGGAGTATCAGACTGCTAATAGTGGGTACGAGGTTCACGTAATACAGGAAAGGTGGTAATGCCATGAGCCGTTATCCATGGCGGAATACAAGCGAGGATATATCCAGCCAAACGCCGTCCCAGTGGGAGACGCCGGGCGGGGCGCAGAAAAAGGCAGATCAAGCTGAACAAAACGCCAAAACGTACACAGATCAGCAGATGGGCGCTCATGTTGGCAAGGGCGGAACGGCTCATGCCAATGCTGTACCTAATGGATTAGCTGGCTTTATAACGGGAGAGGACAAGGCGAAGTTGGACGGCGTGCAGGCGGGTGCCAACAACTATGTCCACCCTGCGACTCATCCGCCAACAATAATCGCACAGGACGCGAATAATATGTTTGTTTCGGATGCAGAGAAGACAACATGGAATGCGAAAGCTACAACCGATGAAGCTACTCAATCAGCTAAAGGGCTTATGTCGGCTATAGATAAAAAGAAGGTAGACGGTATTCAAGACGGGGCAGAAGTAAATCAGAACGCATTCTCCACATTGAATACTATTGCTGCAGCGAACAAGATGGATAAAGTAACATTCGTAGGCGGTACCGGGATAACCATAACTACAGACACGAGCAAGAAGGAGATCAAGGTAACAGCAACAGGGAATGCAACTCCAGGGCCACATGCTGAGACACACTTACCTGGCGGAACAGATGTAATTCCTTTTGCAACGTCTACGATCGGCGGGCTAATGTCTGACCAAGATAAGAAAGATCTAACAGCTACAGTGACGCAACTTGGACAGACTACAACGAACGTGAATAACCATCTAGCTGACAAGGTAGTACACATAACCGCAAGCGAAAGATCAACATGGAATTCAAAGGCTAACGGTTCACACACACACGATGCGGCGGATATTGTATCTGGGATAATATCAACAGTACGCTTGCCAGTATCATCTGTATCTGCTATGGGGATTGTTCAATTAACTGATGTGTTAAATAGTTCGGCTACTAATATAGCTGCCACAGCAAATGCCGTACGACGTGCGTATGATGAGGCAGTTGCTGCAAAAACGTCTGGCGTTGAAGCTAAACAGCGTGTAGTGGACGCGATCAACGCCATGGGGGGATCAGCGTCCACAAATGACGATTGGGCTACGCTAGCGGCTAAGATTAGGGCGATTCAAACGGGGGTGAAGATGGCAAAAGGAGTCACTACCGCGGTGGAACAAGCAACACACCCTACGCATTATGTAGAAGTTCGCGGGCTTGCATTTCGCCCACAATGTATAGCTATATTTAATGGATTCGAATCTCGACTATATGGTGATACGACTACGTATCCCGGAGCATCTGGCATGAATCTTTATACCTTGTTACAAAATGACGGCAGCTATTATCCATACGAATGGTGGATACAGGATGATGGATTTAGGTCACAAGTCCACCTAAGGGGTTATGCGTCTTCGAAGGATTATAATTGGGTAGCATTTGGAGGATAGCGTATGCAAATTGGAATGAGAATTATCTATGACGCCCAAACAGGAAGAGTGCTAAACGGAATGCTCGGTGAAATGAGCGGAGACATTCAGGACGGATTGCGTCCGGGGAAAATCGACTTTATTGATTTGTCATTTGGCTATAACGACAACAACTTTAAGCAAGCTGCATCATACCAAATCAATGTTTCCAAGCCGAAAACAGCACCGATTGTTGAACGCATCGTGATCGACAGTTACATTGAGCGTATGCCATCTGAGGCTGATAAGATCAAGGAATTGGAAGATCAACTACTAGTACAAGAAAATGAAAAAGTGGGAGGAATCTTGTAATGGTTAATGAAATCATCGTTCGTATTTTGGCAGAGCGCATTATCAATAAGGGAGCGAACCCATTGAAAAAACGCCCTTTTGAACTGGATGATGTAACGAACGTGGAGTATCGGAAAGCAGTAGAGGATTTTATTATCATTAACAGCGGGGCTATAAAGTAGGGGTGATGATTTATGAACCTCCAAGAGATTATATCTGAAGCTGACATCCTAGTTCCAAATGAGGTGTCGACAGCGGACAAAGTGGTATGGCTGAACGCTTTGAATAGCGATTTTTTTAACGTTGTGAAAATACCTAAGATGACATGGTTTGATTCGGTAGCCGGCCAGAATGTATACGTGTTGCCATCGGATGTGCGGATGAAGAATACGGATATGTGCATGGTTGGCATGATCCAATACCGTAGCATTCAAAATGAAAACGTCTCGCCGCTGCAGAACAGCTATATGTGCGATGATGAGACACATACTCTTGTACTCACCCCTGCACCGTACCAGTCGGATATGCAAGGGCTTGTTCGTTATCGGCGTATTGCTACAACAATATTCAGTAGCTCAAATCTTACGGCTGCACCAGATGCACCGGAAGAATACCACTGGACATTCATTCCCGCACTCGCTTCGTATCTCGCCAACACTCAGGATGACGGTGTTAAGGCAGGCAACTACGAGAGCCAATACAAGGCGGCGTGGAATGTGGCGGCGCAAAACTATCAAAGTGGTGATTCCATTTGAAGCCTATTCAATATAAAACACCACAATACCAACCGCTTCCTGGTATATTACCGCCGATCCCGATACGTGAATGGCGAGGCGTGAGCACGTTTGACGCACTTTCGCTAGATGACGGTTACTTCACAGATATGCAGAATATGACCACTGATGATTACCCGGCTGTGTCTACACGTCCGGGTTATTCCGTTATCGGGCAGGCAGGATCTAAGGTATTAGGTTTGGGTGTCTGGAAGGATAGAGAACTGCATGCGGTCTTCAATGATGGTACATGGCGACGCTGGAACGGTAGTGAATGGAGTCAGTTGGCTAGTGGGTTGAATACCGCAGCCGATTGGTCATTCACAAGCTTTCAAGGGAATCTCGATGACATCAACCTAATAGGAAGTAATGGTGTCGATCCGGTCAAGCGCTATGACGGCTCTAGCGTACAGAATTTGAGCGGTGCGCCTTCGAAGGGGAATTACATTACCACTTATCAAAATCGCCTCTGGTGCGCCGTAGGGAAGGAACTGTATGCCTGTGCATTGGACAGACCGACAGAGTGGCAGAAGTTCCAAGGACTCGAAGATGATAGCTATGGTAAGGACATGGAATCAACCCGTGGCGAAGACATCAACATGCTAACCGGCAGCCTAACAAAGCTGACTATTGGCATGGCGAACAGCTTGCATGAGTTATACGGCGGGTTGCCGTCAGACTTTAATACTCGGCTTATTACCGAGGACACGGGACTCATTAACAACAAGGCAGCAATTACACAAGAGGGCTTCATGCGGTTTATGCACCGTAACGGAATCTACGAGTACGGTGGTGGAGTTCTACCAAACAAGGGCTTCTCAGATGTAATAGGAAAACTCGTTTCTGGTATTAACTCTGAGAGCGTAGCCGGTTCAGATGGTACAAAACTATATTTCCAACTTCCTGACAGGATGCTTGTTTTCGATCCGCGTCCGGGTATACAGGCATGGAGCATGTGGAAGGGAATACAAGCGACTCATTTCGTCATGATGCAAAATCAGCTATATGTTGGTGATGCACAGGGGCGTGTGCTTCGATTAGGAGGATCAAATGATGGTAGCAATGCTATCACTTGGTCAGCCACAACAAAGCCATTCAACAATGGCTCTATTGCTCAAAAACAGCGGTGGTACAAACTGTGGATTGTCGTGGAGTTGTCCGGTAGTATGGACGTTCACCTTTCACCGTCCGTGTCCGGTGATGATTGGGTGCATGTCCAGTCTATTTCCGATGGGTCGTCTCCACAAGTTAGGCGCGTGATCATCCCGGTTGGTAGGTTTGCACTGGAGAATTGGATACGTGTCCGTTTCTCGGGCACTGGATGGGCGAGGATACACGAACTAACGCGGCAAGCTCGCCAGTTACCGCTTTATTAAGGAGGAATACACATGTCAATGTGGTCAGACACACCGCGCATCTCGGCGCCGCCAAATACAAAAGATGTGGATGTCATCTTGGGATATGTTAAAGACTTGGCGAACACCGTAGCTAAGATGGCGAAAGACTTGGAGTTTATAGTCAACGGGAATGTTGACGCAAAGAATATCAGGTCAGAGAGTATTGAAACCAGAAACTTGAAGGCCAATTCTATTACGACAGATAAGATACAAGCAGGCTCAGTCATAGCGGAAAAGATCAACGTAGGGGAACTGTCCGCTATATCTGCTAACCTTGGTCATATAGTCGCTGGATTGATTGAGTCTATACAGATATATGGTTCTTTGATAGCTACCAGACGCGATGGTTACCCACGCTGCGAAATGTCCAATACAGAAAATATGTTTGCAGCATATGGACAGAGTGGACGCGCGATAAAGATGCAGGCTTATGGTTCACTTGGAGTGCCGTTACTAACTTTCAGTAATAATCAAGAAATGACAATATTGAGTCACAGAGAAGGCGGGTTTTCTATATCTGCCGGATCAGCCGATGTAAGTATAGTTGGGGAACATATATTTTTGATGCCTAGAGGTAAAGTACACGTCCAAAACTGGGATTCTATATATAGCGACGATGATAAACAAACTTTAAAACAGGCACTAGGTGGATAATTATTAATTCCGTTTTACCTTCAGGGCGAACATGATATAATTACCAAAAACAATGATTGCGAGGGGAAGACAATGAAAAAATTTATTTCTGGTGTCATTGTTGGTGCGTTAATCATGGTATCGCCTCAAGTATATGGTGCAGCATCTTCGATTATTGGAAAAAAGATAGACGGCGAATTGGTTGTTAAAATAGACGGCAAGCAAGCAGGTAAAGCGGCTGTTGTTGATGGGAAAAGCTATCTACCAGTTCGGGATGTCGCCAACGAATTGGGGTTGAAAATTAAGGTGGAAAATAAAGAAGTTGTAATCACATCTACATCTGAAGATAAGATAGCGGAAGAAGTAAAAAAACAAATTAGTGACATGAAAAAGGATGAAGAGATTGAGAAACTAAAACAAGAAAGAGAAAAAGTCAGCAAAAAACTGGAGCAAGACAAATCGAACATGGAAACATCGATCGATGGTATACAGAGATTAAAGGAAAAGTATGATGATATTGTATCTAGAACTAATGACCAACAGTTAATTGAACCATATAAAAAAGCTTATGAAGGTTCAAAGACAGGTCACGAGAACCTGTTGAAACGGATCGATGACAATGAAAAAGAACTTGAACGAATCAATAGCAGACTTAAGGAACTAGGAGCCGAATAAGGCTCCTTTTTTAATGCAAGAAAGGAGGGAGTCCATGGCTATCCAAGGAACCGTGGTATCATCGCGACCACTTGAAGATGATAAGAACAAGGTAATAGCGCAGGCTGCTCAGAATGTCCGTAATGGTTCAACGGCAACAGTGAATGCGCCACAACCTTTCACGCAGCCGGGCGGTCGCGTAAATAACACTTTGAGCCAGATACAAGACTTTATAAATGGCCCAAGCTTTCAATTCACAGGGCCGCAGCAATGGAGTTACAATGCAGAATCTGATCCGGCGTATCAGGCGGCGTTATCGACGGCAAAGCGAAACATAGATGACCAGCAGGCTAATACAAATGCCTTCCTTCGCGCTGGCGGGCAGGGTAAGTCATCATATTCGGAATCAGTTGCTAACCAAATTGGATCGCGTGAAATGGCGCGTGTGTCAGATACCGTACTTCCGCAGTTAATGCAACAGGCGTATCAACGCTATTCAGATCAAGCGAACCGCGATATGCAACTGCAACAAATGAACTACGGGGTACAACGTGACAAGATAGGTGACCTTGCCAACTTGTATGCGCAGCAATACCAGTATGACGTGACACGGCCAATGGACGAGGCACAACTAACGGGCACATATCTACCAGGAGAAGCACGCGAGGCTATCCAGAACCTGTTGGGATTGAAACAACAGGCCGAGGCCAAGGGGATTACAAAAGAAGCCCGGGCTGAGCTTAGTAAGCAAGCTGATGGTATCCGCGGTCAGTTATCAGCATTAGGCATCGACCCAACGCTTTATGGTGCTGATGTACAGTACAACAAAGCAAAGTTACAGAATCCTGGCTTCCGTACGATAGCAGGGCAACAACTTGACCTAGCTAATAAGCAAGCCAATAATTCCGCAGCGATGGGATGGAGCGAGCTAACAGGGCAAATGCTGTACCCTCAGAACGATTGGAGCGGATACCAACGCCAAGCGAAGCGCGGTGATTCTCCTACAACTTTGCCAGCACAGCAAATGGACATCAACCGTCAGCAGTTTGATCTAAGCAAACAGAGAATGGACATGGACAGACAGCAAATGGGTTGGGATCAGCAGCAACGTTTATTCCAGAACAATATGCAGGAGCGGCAATTTAACGAGAACGTCCGCCAGTTCGGACTTGAATATGCGATGCGTGAGTTGCAGAACCAGCAGCAATACGGTCTTGGTCTTGACCGGCAGGCGCTTGACGAGGCTCGTTTTGGGTTGGACATGGAATCGGCGGCCAATCGTACAGACAAGGCTAATTACACGATGAATCCTAAGACTCTTATGGATATCATATCGCAGCAATACGGAGTTCAGGACTTGACTACCGGTCAGACGAAAGTACCAGACGGAATGAAGCAACAGATAGCCGGTATCATTGGATCGGCAAATATGTCGTTGGATGACAAGATACTTACCGCAAAAATGTATGGGATAGAGCTCCCAAAAAACTGATTAGCCCCGCTGGTGCGTCCAGTGGGGCTTTTAATAAGTCGCTTGGTGGTGTTCTGAGTAATGCGGGAGATTTGTTTGTTAAAGCAGGTAACAAGTACGGTATAGACCCTGCACTACTTGCTGCGATAAGTATGCACGAAACGGGCAACGGAACATCAAACGCCGCTAGGAATAAAAACAACTTAGGCGGCATGATGGATCCTTCAACGAATTGGAGCACACTTCAATCTTTCGATTCTTTGGAGGCCGGTATAGACGCAATGGCACGGAACCTGAAGCGAAACTATTTCGACAAAGGCTTAACGACCATTGAAAGCATCCAGAAGAAGTATGCACCACAAGGGGCTGCGAACGATCCGAATGGACTGAACAAATATTGGGTATCTGGGGTGTCGAAATATTATAACCAACTAAGGGGGTGAAGAGGTGGCAAACAAAGAAGAGTGGAAAAGATATTTTGATCAAGCTGCACAGAAAGATAGCATTAAAAAGTATCAGGATATCTACCGTTCGAATGCAGGCAATATCGGCGGTTATGTAGCAAGTAAAAAACAGCAGCCGATGCAAATGGATTCCGAGACACAACGGTGGGCACAGTTCTTTGACGAGGCCAAAGCTGGAGTAGATCATAATTCGTTATATATGGAACAAAGTATGGCCGCTCTCCCTCCAGAGCTAACAAGTATTAATAAGTTAGAAGGATCTCCCATCTTGCAAAGTGCATTAGCATCAGAAGCAAAACTACAAAGCGAGAAGCAGCCGACACAAGCAGATATAAACAGAGCACGTCGAGCTGAGATAAAACCAAGCAATGGCTTCGAATCTGCAATGAAAAGCGTAGCAGATCCAGTGGCAAACGCCATCGACTGGGCAATGTATGAGAATCCAGTCGGACAGTGGTTTTCCCGTGCTGGTCATACAGCAGCAAGCATGACTGGTCCTGCCGTTGCGCTGAAGCCAGAGACAGGAAGCAAGGTTGCAGATGTTGCAGCAGATATAGTAGGTGGGTTGGCTGGATTCACGGCCAACCCTGCTACGGGGAATATGCCGGGTACGAATCTGCTTGATGGGCCGTACAAGGCAGCTGATGCACTAATGCTGACTAAGTTGGGACAGACAGCACAGAAAGGTGCGTCCAAGGCGGTAGAGGCAGCAACCCACTTGCCTGCAACCTCCCAACGCATTGCTGAACAAGCTATCCGAGGCGGTGCAGCTGGCGCTATGCAATCCGCTGCCCAGTCTCTTATGCGTGGCGAATCGGATGCAGACGAACTAGCGACATCTGTTGCACTCGGTGCAGGATTAGGAGCAGCGGGAGATGTTGCATTCGGAGCGTTAGGCGCTGGCATACGAAAGCTATTGCAGCGGAACAACGTCCCTACATCGGAAATAGATGAGATATTAGCACTACCAGAGCCTAAACTGAGATTACAAGAAGGCCAACCAGGTACTGTAGTAGGTTCAAACAAAACTCCCCAATTCGACGATGCTACGGCTAAATTCGAACAGCAAGTAATCGATGCGTATAAGGATCTAAAGAGGACTAATACGGGGGCAACTAACAAGGAATTATACTTGGCAGCTCGAGAGCATGTCAGCAACACTACGTCCAATAAACCGATCGTAGAAGAGAGAATACGCAGTCTGAGACAACCTGAGAATCCAGTAGCGCCGTTAGAGTTTCCAAAACCGGAGCCAATTGCAGCAGGAAATAAATCTATACAAGAACAACTCGCAGCATCAATGGAAGAGTTAAGCGAACCATTAGGGATATCAGCACTTGGAAAGAAGAAGACACCATATGAGAATGCATCATTAAACTCTACGTTGTCTCAGTTACGTTCCAGATCACAAAAAGACTTTTCGTTAGCGGGCATGAAAGAAAAAGCTCATAGCTTGTATCAGAACTTAGTGGATGACGTTCACAGCTTGAACAGGTTCGATAAAATGGTTGCAAAGGTATTCGGTCGGGAACTGAAACCATCCGAAAAGGTTCATACAGCTGCTCTGAATGCTCGTGGTGCGGATATGATCGCTAGTCAAATAGTGAAAGAAGGAATGGTTAATAGAAGCGGTGAGGTAATTGGTCAATCGTTGAAGGAACGCCTAACTGCTTTGCCATTAAACCGTTATGCAGAATTCGAAGATTATCTGATTAACCGGCATGCTATTACTCGTTTTGATCGAGGAGAGAATGTATTTCACGAACGCTTAGAATGGACGCCGGAGAAAGGCCAGAAAATTCTAGCCGATTACGACAGACAATATCCGATGTTCGCACAGGTTGCAGACCAACTATACGACTATCAGCGCACTATGGTACAGGAGTGGCTAGTCAATACAGGTATGATTTCGCAGAAACAAGCTAATGCGTGGTTCGAGGCTAATCCATATTATGTGCCAAACAAGCGTCATTTTTCGGAGATGGAGAAGGGTGGCAAGGGCTTCGGTTCCAAACGAGGATACGCTAATCAATCAGTACCTGTTAAGAAGTATCAAAAGACAGGTTCACGCCGTCAGATCATTTCACCAATTGAAACGATTATCGAGAATACCGACGCTTTTGTAAAGGCTGCTAAGCGAAACGAGGTTATGCAAAAGTTTGTTACAAACCTTCGCAAGTCTGACGAACTATCAGATTGGGCAGAGATTGTACAAAGCCACAAGGACAATCGAGATTTGAATAGTTTGTTGGATGATGGATTGGAACAAGCGTTGAACGAGATTGGGAAGGACTATGACAAAGCATTTACCCGCACAGCCTTGGATACAGATGATGTTGTTCGTGTCCTCGTGAACGGCGAGCCCGTGCATATAAAGATCAAAGATCCCGATCTTATGAAGGCAGCTCTTGCGCTTGGCCCCGAAAGATCCGGTTGGTTACTCGATCAAGTTGGGAAGTTAACGAACATGTTCAAAACATTCACAACTGGTGTCAATCCGTACTTTGTCGCACGTAACATCACTAGAGATTTGGGCGATGCATGGATCAATACGAAGTCCACTGGCAACCCTCTGAATTTCGTTAATGACTTTCTCAAAGCTTCATTTGACATTATGCGAGGCAGCAAAAGCAAGGCGTGGCAGGAATATAAAAATATCGGCGGCGGACATACATCACAGGTGGCGAGTAGAAATATGCTGCAGCGTAGTAAGCAGGCGGTGCTTCCCCAGACGCCAGTACAAAAGCTCAAAGGGCTGCCGCGTAATCTTTGGCGTGTTCTTGAAGATATTCTCTCAGCGACTGAATCTATGGGGAGACTTGCAGAGTTCAAGCGGATACAGGGAAACAAAACTCCTGACGAACTTGCGAAGGCGCTGTTTGAAGCCCAAGAAGTTGCAATTAATTTCAAGAGGCGCGGTACGGTGACAAAGGAAATAGATAAGGTATTTCCTTATTTCAATGCTGCTGTACAGGGGTTGGATCGTTTTGTTCGGACGTTTAAAGACAATCCTGTGAAGGCATCGGTAAAAGCGGTGCTTGCAATGACAGTTCCAACCGCAGCTTTGTATGCAATGAATAGAGACAATCCAAAGTACAAGGAACTTCCAGAAAATACGAGGGATAACTTTTTCCTAATCCCTGTAGATGATGGCGATAGATTTATCAAGATAGCAAAGCCGCGTGAATTAGGAATGCTATTTTCAAGTCTGCCAGAGCGTTTAATGAGACAATTCGCTGACGACGATCCAGAGGCTTGGGCGGAATTTAAGGAAACTATGATCAAGACATTCTCCTTACCAGGCATCGAAGGAGCATTGACTGCAAAAGGCGGCGTTCCTCAAAAGGCGCTTGGCGCGCTACGGAGTACAATTGGCGGTCCGTTCGTGGATATCGCCATGAACCAAAATTTTGCGGGTTCTCCAATTATTCCTGGGCATCTTGAACGTCTATCACCGGACTTACAGTATGACGAAAAAACGAGCCAGTTAGCGCGTAAACTCGCTGGAATGGGTGGGGGATCACCAAAACAGTATGATTATATACTCCAGCAGTATCTTGGTGGTCTGGGTAAAGCTATACTTCCAGGTGCAACACCATCAGGTGATCCAGTGAAGGAACTTGGCAATCAGTTTATTGCCGATCCGACATATAGCAACCAACTTGCTACACAGTTCTACGACATCAAGGACAAGCTAGATCAAGCATATGCAGACAGAAACGTTCGCGGCGAGTTGCCCGAATGGTATCATGACGGAGCGCGGAAGAGACTAGGTAAGTTGTCAGAGAGCATGTCAGACACGAGAAAGCAAATGAAAGCTATTGAAGCAGACAACACGCTTTCACGGGAAGAGAAAGAAGATCAGATGCGTGAGCTACGCGAACAGGTAAATGACCTGGCGCGAATGGGTCTAGACTTAGTAAAGGAATTGAATATAAAACCTGATTAAAACGCCATGTAAATCATGTGCGTTATTTTTATGCCCTCACACTGTGGGGGCTAAGAGGGTGGGTGATGGGATGGAAATTGATATGCTCAAATATTTTTTGACACAGGGACCGTTCGCGGTTCTATTTGTATACCTATTTGTGTCGTCTCGCAGGGAGAGCCAAGAGCGAGAAAAGCAATTATATGAAGTGATCGACAAGGTAACTGATAAATACGACGTTATCATTGATCGAATCGATAATTTAGAGAGGAAGGTTGAGAAAAATGATAATTGAAATTGGATTAGTAATTGCTATTGCAATGTCGGTTGGAGCGTGGCTGAAGACAGTGAGTTGGTTCCCGAATAATATGATTCCTTTAGCGATCGTCACACTGGCGGTCGCTTTTAATTTGCTAAATGCAATGCTGTTCCATGGCGACTACCTGGAAGCATTCCGCTTGGCTTTCATTGAAGCACTTGGTGCAATTGGGATTCACTCCGGAACGAAAAATACATTCAAAGGCGGTGCCAAGAATGACTAAATTAGTTGAATGGGATGCCGGTCACGGCGGTAAAGATCCAGGCGCCAGCGGACATGGAGTTGTCGAAAAGGACGTTGCGCTACGCGTTACCACAGAAGCGGCGCGGCGCTTGGAACGTGATTATGAAGGTGTTAAATGCCTTCTTACTCGTTCTTCAGATGTTTACTTGTCCTTGAAAGAGCGGACAGACAAGGCCAATTCTGCTAGAGCTGATGTGCTTATCAGTGTCCACTGTAACGCCGGGGGCGGCGCGGGAGGTTTTGAGTCATACACATATTCCGGGACAAAGGATACAGCCACGGCGGCATTGCAGGATGCTATTCATACGGAAATAATGAGCCGACTACAGCAGTACGGTGTTAAGGATCGAGAGCAGCGCAAGAAAGATTTGCACATGTGCCGAGAGTCGCGTATGCCTGCAGTCCTGACGGAAAATCTGTTTACCGATGTCGCGGCGGACGCGGCACGACTCAAGCGCTCGGAAGTGATCGAAGCTATCGTTTCCGGCCATGTATCCGGTGTGGCAAAGTATTTGAAGCTACAACCGAAAAAAGCGCAGCAGCCAGTTAGCAAGGGGACAAACATCATTGGTAAAGCATCGGCTACGCTGGAACGGGCGAAAGCATGGGCTAAAAGCAAGAACGCTCCTTCCGAGTTTGTAGCGCTGGCTGAGCTGTATTGGGAATTGGCTCCTGCACGCGGCGGTATCGATCCAGCCATTGCCTACGTCCAATTCGGACATGAAACGGGGTATCTTTACCGTGATGGGCGCAGTTCCGCGGGCATCGAT
>Ga0209258_100506_pt1 | contig 37820 bp, 33 predicted proteins | sample Araplaol_mTSA_r2_FD_184281 | JGI IMG/M metagenome (GOLD analysis project Ga0209258, IMG submission 184281) | Arabidopsis root microbial communities from North Carolina, USA - plate scrape CL_Col_mTSA_r2 (SPAdes) (version 2) | ecosystem: Host-associated > Plants > Roots > Endosphere | place: USA...
TGCACCGCCTCCAACAGCTCACGCTGCGCGTGCAGGTCGCGCAGCAGCTGCTGCTTGGCCAGCAGGTTGTCGCGGAACACCTCGAAGCTGCGCGCGAGCGCGCCCAGTTCGTCGGGCCGCGCGGTGGCCGGCGTGGACAGCGCGGTGTCGCCCGCGGCCAGGCGCGACATGACGTGGGTGATCTTCTCGATCTCGCCGACCAGCCGCCGCACGTAGCGCGTGGCGAACGCGCCGATCACCACGCACAGCGCGGTGAGTGCGAGCATCAGCGCCTCGCTGGCGCGCACTGCGACGCGCATGCGCTCGCTGCGGTCGGCCGCGGCCAGGCGCAGCTGGGCGACGTAGCGCGAGGTTTCGTCGCTCAGGTCGTCGGCGTTGGCGCGCGTGAGCGTGACGAGGTAGTCGATCTGCGCGTCGTAGTTGACCAGGGCCTGGCGGCAACCGAGCACGGAGTCCGGCCCCTCGGTCAGCGCCACGAGCTCGCGCGCGTCCGCGGGCGCGAGCGACTTGGTCGTCCCGTGCTGGCGGGCGGACAGCAGCAGCGCCTCGGCGTCGGCCTCGAGCCGGCCGATCGTGGCCGTGTCCGAGACCGCCGCCCCGAGCACCAGCGTCGACCACAGGCTGGAGATGCGCGGGTCGGCCGGCTCGCCGTGCGCGGGGTGCAGCACCTGGCCGAGGCGGTCGAGGCGCTTGAGCTGCGCGTCGAGGCGCTCCTGCTCGCGCAGCTTGCGTTGCGACAGCTCGATCAGCGCCGGCAGGTCCTGGTGCACGCTCTGCTGCAGGCGGTCGATGACCGAGCGCAGGCGCGGCGGCGTCTCGCCGAGCTCCGACGTGCTGCGGCCGACCTGCGCGAGCAGGGACTCGACGACCTGGCGATGCGTGTCCAGCTCCTCGGCCGACAGCGCATCGCCCAGCTTGGGCGCGGTGCTCGCCAGCTGCGTGGCGCGTTCGGAGAGCTCGAGCGCGTGCGAGATCCGCGGCAGCAGGTCGCCCTCGACGCCCGCCAGCGTGGACTGCATGCGCCGCAGGCCGACCCAGCCCACCGCGGTGAGCAGCACGGCGGCACCGAGCAGCAGCAGGAAGGCCGCGAGCAGGCGCGTGCGCACCCGCCCCAATCGCCGCACGGGCCGCTCGCCCGCGGCCGCGGCCGCGGGCTCGACGGCGCCGGCCACGGGCATCAGCATGGCGCCACGTCGACCGCGAAGACGTAGCCCATCCCGCGCTCCGTGCAGATGAAGGCGGGATGCTTGGGGTTGGACTCGATCTTGCGGCGCAGGCGCAGGATCAGGACATCGATGGTGCGGTCGAACACCTCGGTGTCCAGGCTGCGTGTGTGCTCCAGCAACTGGTCGCGCGTCCAGATGCGCCGCGGCTGCCGCACGAAGGCCTCCAGCAGCCGGAACTCGGCCTGGGTCAGCGCGCACAGGCTGCCGTCGGCGCGATGCAGCTCGCGCTCGGTGAGGTCGAGCGTCCAGTGCCCGAAGCGCAGGCGCTCGTTGTTGCTCGCCGCGGCGGCCGCGCGCGCTGGCGCGGGCGCCGGCGGGGCCGGGTCGTAGCGCCGCAGCACGGCGCGCACGCGGGCGATGAGCTCGCGCGGGCTGAACGGCTTGACGAGGAAGTCGTCGGCGGCCAGCTCCAGCAGCAGCACGCGATCGGTCTCGTCGCTGCTGCCGCTGATCATGATGATCGGGATCGCCGAGGTCTGGCGCAGCTGGCGCGCCAGCGTCAGGCCGTCCTCGGCCTTGAGCCGCAGATCCAGCACCATCAGTGCGTAGTCGCGGCTGGCCATCGCGCGCCGCGCGTCCTCGCCGTTGCCGGCGCCGTCGGCCTCGAAGCCGGCGCGGCGCAGCACGTCCTGCAGCGAGGCCACCATGTCCGGCTCGTCGTCGACGACCAGCACGCTGGGGCGCGACGTCTCGATCGCCTCCAAGACTGTCTCCAATTTGAATGACGCCATGTTCTTTCCCGCTCGGCGACTGCCCCTCGGGCGGGGGCCTGCCGAGTTGACCATGCCCGCCGGGCGCGCATGTTTCAACTATTTCAATATCGCTCAGCGACGCCCGCGGCGCAACGTCCGGGGCGGCCAGGCCTTTCCCGGCGCGGCCCGCACGGGGCGATGCGCTATGCTGCGCCCCGTGGGGGGGAATGGGGCTTCCCGACAACCGCCGACCCTGGCTGATGGCTCCTGCCGGCACCGGGCGTCCGACGTCCGCGGCGGGAGCGTGCGTTGTCCGCGAGCACGCCCCCGCGCGGACCCGGCTGTCCGGGAGACTCCAACCGCGAACTCGGACCATGGACAAATACCTCTTCGTCTTCGCCGGCGGCGGCCTGGGCGCCGCGCTGCGGCATTTCGTCAACGGTGCATCGCTGCGGCTCGTGGGCAGCGACTGGCCGCTGGGCACGCTGTTCATCAACGTGACGGGCTCGATCCTGATGGGCGTCGTCGCCGCGCTGTTCGCCTTCAAGCTGTCGCTGCCCCCGGCGCTGCGCCTGTTCATCGCCACCGGCATCCTCGGCGGCTACACGACGTTCTCGACCTTCTCGCTCGAGACCGCGCTGCTGGTCGAGCGCGGCCAGTCCGGCTTCGCGCTGCTGTACGTGGCGGTCTCGGTGCTCCTGGGCGTGGCGGGCCTGTTCGCCGGCATGTGGGTGGTGCGCGCGCTGGCCTGAACGAGCCCGGTGCACGATCGGGCGCCGCGGACGACGATGCGCGGCGGCCGGCCGCGTGCCAAATCGGGGCGGGATGCGGCCTTGATCCGACGATTGCCGCCGCCGCATCTGCGGAAAATTCGAGACGTCCCGGCCGGCATCCGGCCCGTCCCGAAGGCGCGCGAGCGCCCGTCCCACACCCATGTTCCATCGCTTGTCGTGCGCCGTGCTCCTGGCCGGCGTCGCGTGGCACGCCTGTGCCGCCAACCACCTGCCCTCGCCGTCCCTCGTGCGGGAAACGGTCTCGAGCGACGTCCGCTTCGCCGAGCGCTGGGTCCGCGACCATGACGACAACCGCGGGCACCCCTACGCCATCGTCGACAAGAAGACGGCGCACATCTATGTCCATGCCGCGGACGGCCGCCTCATCGGCAGTTCGGCCGTCCTGACCGGCTTCGCCCGCGGCGACGATTCGGTGCCGGGCATCGGCGCGCGCCCCGTCAGCCGGATCCGTCCCTTCGAGCGCACGACCCCGGCCGGCCGCTTCGAATCGCAGCCGGGCCGCACGCCAACCGGCGAGGCCAACGTCTGGATCGACTACGACACCGCGATCGCCATCCACCGGCTGCGTCCGGGGCGCTCGCAGCCCAGGCGGCAGGCCGCCCTGGCGTCGGCCGACCCGGCCGCGCATCGGCAGTCGTACGGCTGCGTGGTCGTGCCGCCGGCCTTCTTCGACGCGGTCGTCATGCGCGCTCTCGGCACGGGGCGCGGCGTCGTCTACGTCCTGCCGGAAGACCGCCCGGTCGAGACGATCTTCCAGCAGACCCTCGCGGACGCCGCGGCGCGCAAGCGCCCGCTGTAGGCGATCGCCGTCCGGCCCCACCGGTTCCGCGCCGGGGCCACTGTGGGGAGATCTCCAGCGCCGGCCGCCTTGGGCGGCCGAACCGGTGCCTTCCGCGGACATTTCTCACGCCCGCCGACCCGGCCGCCTGCTCGACCAGAACTCCCGACGCCCCCCGGGGTATAGCGCCAGCGCACCATTTCCGAAAAGGCGTTCAAGCCGCCTGGAAAGATCACCACCATGTCCTTCGCCCTTCTTCGCAAGATGCTGCGCGCGCGCCGCTGGCTCGTGCCGCAGAGCCTGGCCACGCGTGCCTCCCTGGCCACCTCCGTCGTCTTCCTGGCTGGCGTCGCCGCGATGGCGTCGGTGTCGCTGCAGACCTTCGACAAGCAGCTCAGCACGGTGCTGTCCAGCGAGCAGGACCTGCTCGTCGGCCGCATCGCCGAGAACGTCGACTACCGCATCGAGCTGCTGCAAAGCGCGTTGCGCGACAGCGCCGCCCACATCGACGAGCACGACCTGTCGGACGTCCGCAGCGCGCGCGAGGCGCTCGAGCGCAACGACGGCCTCGCCTCGGTGTTCGACCGCTCCGTCTTCCTGTTCTCGGCCAAGGGCATCCTGCTGGCCGAGCGCCCGTACCGTCCCGACCGCATCGGGCAGGACGCGACGTGGCGGCCCTACATCCGCCAGACGCTGCAGACCGCGCGGCCGGTCATCTCCGAACCGTTCAAGACCAACGCCGGCGACGGCAACTACGTCGTCGTGCTGACGATGCCGGTGCTCTCGCGCGACGGCAAGCTGATCGGCCTGCTCACCGGCAGCCTGGGCCTCACGCGTCCCGAGATGCTGGGCAGCGTCTCCAAGACCCGCATCGGGCAGACCGGCTACGTCTCCATCGTCACGGCCGACGGCAAGCTGATCATCGACCCGGACGCGCGCCGCCTGTCCAAGCCGATGTACGCACCGGGCGCGAACGCGCTGTTCGACCGGGCGCTCGCGGGATTCGAGGGCACCGGCTCGAGCACGGACGAGAACGGGCGCGCGGCGTTCATCACCTACCACCGCATCAAGACCGCCGGCTGGATCGTGTCGGCGGTCTATCCGAGGGACGAGGCCTACGCCTACATCGGCAACCTGGTGCGCAACTTCCTGCTGGCACTTGCCGCGGCGGCGCTGGGCGTCCTGTTCGCGATCTGGTCGCTCACGCGCTACCTGACGCAGCCGCTGATCGCGCTCAGCCGCCACATCACCGACTACACCGCGACGGACGGGCGCATCGCCCCGCTGCCCGGCGCCAGCGCCACCCGCAGCGGCGAGGTGCACGCCCTGACCTCGGCGTTCAACGCGCTGACGCGGCGCCTGAACGAGCGCGAGGAATCGCTGGTCAGCACGATGCGCCAGTACCAGCTCATCACCGAAGGCTCGACCGACCTGATCACGCGCCATGCGCGCGACGGCTCGATCCACTTCGCCTCCCCGGCCAGCCTGAACGTGCTGGGCATCGAGGCGCAGGCGCTGCTGCGCACCAACATCGCCGAGCGCGTGCACCCGGAGGACCTGCCGCAGCTGCAGGCCGCGTTCGACGCCGCGGCGTCGGGCGACAGCGCGACGACGGTCGCCTACCGGGCACGCGTGGCCAGCGACGACTACGTCTGGCTCGAGAGCGCGCTGCGCTCGCTGTCGGTGGGAGGCCAGCAGGACGACATCCTGTGCCTTTCGCGCAACATCGACCAGCGCAAGCGCATGGAGGACCAGCTCAACCTCGAGGCCCGCACCGACCGCCTGACCCGGCTGCCCAACCGCCTGCTGCTCGACGAGCGCCTGCCCGTCGCGATGGCGCGCTGCTATCGCGAGGGCTCCCTGCTGGCCGTGCTGCTGATCGACCTGGACCGCTTCAAGGACATCAACGACACGCTGGGCCACCACAGCGGCGACGAACTACTCGCCGCCGTCGCGGCGCGCTTCGCGACGTGCACGCGCACGGGCGACACCGTCGCGCGCTGGGGCGGCGACGAGTTCGTCGTCGTGCTGCCGGGCCTGCCGCATCCCGACGCGGCGCGGGCCATCGCGGATCGCTACATCAAGGTGTTGAAGGAGCCGTTCACGCATGCGGGCGAGCGCCTGCACGTGACCGCGTCGGTGGGCATCGCCATCGCGGGCGAAGGCGCGGTGGCGGCCGAGACGCTGCTGGCCAACGCCGACGTGGCGATGTACCGCGCCAAGCGCCGCGGCGGCGGGACCTCGGTCACCTACGCGTCCGAGATGAATGAAGGCGCCCATAGCCGGCTGTCGATGGAGAGCGCGCTGTTCCATGCCGTCGAACGCGACGAGTTGCGCCTGCACTACCAGCCGCTGGTGTCCGCGCGCACGGGCCGCATGGTGGGCGTCGAAGCGTTGCTGCGCTGGGAGCATCCCGAGCTCGGCATGGTCTCGCCGGGCGTGTTCATCCCGATCGCCGAGCGCATCGGGGTGATCGCCGACATGGGCGACTGGGTGCTGATGACGGCCTGCCAGCAGATGGCGCAGTGGCACCGCAGCGGCCTGGCCGGCCTGGGGCTGTCCGTCAACATCTCCGGACGCCAGTTCGCCGGCGACTCGCTGGTCGACACCGTGCGCGACGTGCTGCGCGCGACAGGCCTGCCGCCCGAGTGCCTCGAGCTGGAGCTGACCGAGACGCTGCTGATGGAGGACAACCAGCACAGCCAGCAGACGATCGCGCGCCTGAAGAAGCTGGGCGTCACCATCGCGCTGGACGATTTCGGCGTCGGCTACTCGTCGCTGAGCTACCTCAAGCAGTTCACGCTCGACACGCTGAAGGTCGACCGCGCGTTCACGAGCGAGATGCTGACCAGCGCGGAGTCCGAGGCGATCGTGCGCGCCACGTTCGACATCGCGCGCGCGCTCAACCTGCGCACCGTGGCCGAGGGCATCGAGACGCGGCCGCAGGCGAACTTCCTCGCCGAGCTGGGCTGCGACGTGCTGCAGGGCTTCTACTTCGCCAAGCCGATGCCGGCGGACAACCTGCTGGCGTTCGCGACGGCCGCGCCGATCCACCTGCTCGGACGTCAGCCAGCTTCGGCGGCCTGAGCCGGCGGTTCACGGCCGGCCGCGCAGCGCCGCGGCGACGAGCAGTTCCTGTTCCGCCGCGTGCACCGAGCGCCGGCAGCCGGCGCTGGCCGCCGCGTCGGGCCGGGCCACGCAACGCAGCCGCACGGCCGCGGGCAGCACGTCCTCCAGCGGCTCGCGCAGCGCCGTCCACGCGCCATGGTTGCGCGCCTCCTCCTGCACCCACACGACGTCGGCCAGCCGCGGCAGGCGCGCCAGCCGCTGGCGTAGTTCGGCGGCCGGCAGCGGATAGAGCTGCTCGACGCGCAGCAGCGCGACGCGCGGATCGGGTCGCGCGGAGAGATCGGCCGCCAGGGCGTAGTGGATCTTGCCGCTGCACAGCACGACGCGCTCGACCGCCGGCGCCTGCGCCGGGTCGATGTCGCCGAGCACGGCCTTGAATCCGCCGCTCTCGAACTCGCTCCATGCCGAGAAGCTCGCCTTCGTGCCGTACAACTGGCCCTTGGGGGTGAACACCACCAGCGGCTTGGGACTCGGCGCGCTCATCTGGCGGCGCAGCAGGTGGAACATCTGCGCCGAGGTGCTGGGCATGCACACGACCATGTTGTTCTCGGCGCACAGCGACAGGAAGCGGCCGACGTACGCGCTCGAATGCTCGGGGCCGCCGCCTTCGTTGCCGTGCGGCAGCAGCATCGCGAGCCGGCTGCGCCAGCCCCACTTGGCCTCGCCGGAGCAGATGAACTGGTCGATCAGGACCTGCGCGTTGTTGACGAAGTCGCCGAACTGCGCCTCCCAGGCTACGAGGGTGTCGGTGGTCATCACCGAATAGCCGTACTCGAAGCCGAGCACCGCCTCCTCGGACAGCGGCGTCTCGAACACCGAGAACACGCCCTGGCGCTCGCCCAGGTGGCGCAGCGGCACGTGCACCTTCTCGCCGTCCACCAGGGCGTCCTGGTCGTGCCACACGCACTGGCGATGGAAGAAGCTGCCGCGGCCGATGTCCAGGCCGCTCAGGCGCACGTTGGCGCCGGCGCCGAGCAACGACGCATAGGCCAGCGTCTCGGCCAGGCACCAGTCGACAACGTTGGCGCGCCGGCCGGCGGTCGCGCGCCAGCCCGAAGCCAGGGCCGTGATGTCGTCGTGCAGCCGGAAGTTGGCCGGCGGCGCGCTCAGCGTGTCCGCGAGCGCCTTGAGCTGGGCGAAGGGCACGCCGGCGACGGCGGCCATCGCGACGGGCGACGGCGCCGCGGCGGCCTGGGCGGCGGGCGCGGTCGCCACGTCGACGGCACACAGCGGCAGCGATTGCGCGCCCGTCACGCGCTCCTCGCACGCGACGATGCGTTCGAGCGCGGGCTCTCCCTCGCGCGCCAGCTGGGCGCGGTAGCGTTGCACCACGGTCGGCATCGAGCGCACCACGCGCTGCATCGCCGGCTGCGTCACGCGCGGATCGTCGTGGCCGTTGTGGCCATGGCGGCGGTAGCCCACGATGTCGACCAGGATGTCCGCGTGGAAGCGCTGGCGGTACTGCAGGGCCAGCTCGGCGGCCTGCGCCACGAGCTCGGGCATGTCGCCGTTGACGTGCAGCACGGGCACGTCGTACGCGCGGGCGACGTCCGCGCTGTTCAGGGTGGAGCGCGCGTCCGCGAGGTTCGACACCGTCGACCCGATCTGGTTGTTCAGGATGACGTGTACCGTGCCGCCGACGCCGTAGCCGCGCGTGCCGGCCAGGTTGAGCGTCTCGGCGACGATGCCCTGGCCGCTGAACGAGGCGTCGCCGTGCACGATGAGCGGCACGACGTGGCCGCGCGGATCGGCCGCCGCGCGTTCCTGCAGCGCGCGCACCATGCCGGTGACGACGGGGGTGACGCTTTCCAGGTGCGACGGGTTGTGCGCCAGCAGCACGTCGATCCAGCCGGCCTGCGTGCGCAGGCGGCGCGACAGCCCCAGGTGCTCCTTGATGTCCCAGGCCGCCAGGTGCGGCGCGGGCGTCTCGGTGAACAGCGAGCGCAGCTCGTCGGCCGGCAGGCCCATCACGTTGCCCAGCACGTTCAGGCGCCCGCGGTGCGGCATGCCCATCACGACCTGCCCGGCCCCGTGCTCGGCGGCGGCCTCGATCGCGACGCGCAGGAACACCAGGTAGGACTCGCTGCCCTCCAGGCTGAAGCGCTTGGCCGCCGGGTAGTCGGCGGCGATGGCGCGCTCGAGGCGCTCGGCCGCGAACAGCAGCTCGTACAGCGCCAGGCGCCTGTCCGGCGACATGCGCGGCGCCGCGGCGCGCGCCTCGAGCCGCTCGTAGAGCCAGTCGGCGCGTGCATGGTTGCGCACGTGCGCGGCGTTCAGCGCGAGGCCTTCGCAATAGCTGCGCCGCAGCCGCGCCTCCAGGCCGGCCAGGTCCGTCTCGTCGTGCGCCGCGTGCCGGAACGCCGGCGGCACGGCGTCGACGTCGCCCTGTTGCGCGAAGCGCAGCGGGTTGACGCCGGCCTTCAGGTAGCCCGTCTCGCGGTAGCGCGCCAGCAGCGCGGACGCGCCGCCCGCGCGCGGCGAGGCGGCGGCCTCGACGTCCTGCGGCACGAGATCGTGCAGGTCCTTCAGTTTCAGGTTCGATGCAGCCATGGTGCGGAATGCCTTGCGCCGTGGCGCGTTGTCGTCGGATCGGACACTCCGGCGCAGCGGCGGATACCAAGCACCGTATGGAGCGATGGCGCGATTTTCGTGATCGATTCCCGCCCGCACTGTCGGGACTTCTCGTCGAATCCTGTCGGCACGGCGTCCGATCAGCACGTGTGCACGCGGCCGGCGCCCGGCCGGCCGTCGAACCGGAAGCACTCGTCCGGCCTATGCCTCGAACCGGCTCGTGCCGTCGCGATCGCGCTCGTGGCGGTGCGCCACGTCGAACGGGGGCAGCCACGCCTCGCGGCGGATCGTCCACAGCTCGTAGGTGGGCACGAACTGGTCGGGAGCGTCCAGCGCGCCGAGGTTGACCTCGATCTCGTCGCCGCTGCGGCCGAACACGGACGAGCCGCAGCGCGGGCAGAAGTGGCGTCCGGCGTAGGCGTGCGTCCGTCCGTGCACGCTTACCGCGTCCTGCTGAAATATCGCCGACGCGTGGAACAGCGCGCCATGGTGCTTGCGGCAATCCAGGCAATGGCACACGCCCACCCGGTAGGGGCGGCCGGTGGCCGTGAAACGGACGTCGCCGCAGAGGCAGCCGCCTTCGAATCGGTCCATGTCACGCTCCCCGCTGATCGCATGCCCGGCATGTTTGCATCCGGCCCGCGAGCTGGCAATGGGCTCGCCCGCCGCAAGGCACGCCGCTTGCCGACCCGTCGAACCGCAACCATGACGACCGAAAGGCCAGCCGTGATCGACGAGCAATCCAGCCAAGACATCCGTTCCCTGTTCGACTGGCGCAGCGCGCCGAACGCCGCGGGCGAGGCGAACAGTTCGCCGGTCGCCAACGATGACCTGGCGCTGGCACTGAGCCTGCTGTCGTGCAATTCGCGCGACCGCGAGCAGTTCCGCGGCGGCCAGGCGACGGCCTGACAACCATGCGGGCCACGGACTCGGCCATGCGCTCGCTGCGCACGGCCACGTTCACGATCTCGATCCGCGACTCGTCCGAGGACCAGCTCGAGGCGGCGGCCGCCGCCTTCACCTGCACGCTGCACCGCGCGGGCATGACGCCCGAGGACGCGCTGCTTGCGTGGCGGCGCATGGACGAGTGGGAACGCCGGAATTTCGCGGCCGATGCCGACCCGGGCCCGCAATGGTGGCGCACGATGGCCATCGCGCGCGACGCCGTGCTGGCCGCACTGCGCGCCGCCGGGCTCGACGGCCAGCGCCGGCCCTTCATGATCGAGCCGGCCACCCGGCCGCATTGAGCTGCTTCAACCCGCGGCCACCCAGCCGTCCACATCCAGCACCGCTTGCGCGAAGGCTTGCGGCGCTTCCTGCGGCAAGTCGTGGCCGATGCCGCCGTCGATCCGGCGGTGCTCGTGCCGCCCGGTGAAGCGGCCGCGCGGGGGCGTGCCGTCCGGCGTGACGCCGTCGGCGTCGCCGCCCAGCGTGATGGCGGGCACCGTGATGGGTGGCTGTGCGGCCAGGCGACGCTCGATGCCCTCGACCGCCGGGTCGCCGTCGACCAGGCCGAAGCGGTGGCGATAGGAGTGGACGACGACGTCAACGAAATCGGGGTTGTCGAACGCGGGCGCGGTGCGCTCGAAGTCGGCGTCGCTGAAATTCCAGCGCGGCGACCACAGCCGCCACAGCAGGCGCGCGAACTCGCGCCGGTGCGCGGCCAGCCCGGCGCGGCCGCGCTCGCCGTGCAGGTAGTACTGGTACCACAGCCGAAGCTCCTTCTCGGGCGTGGCGGGCTCGGCCGCATGCGCGATGTCCTGCACGTTGTAGCCGTTGACCGAGACGAGGCCCCGCACCCGCTGCGGCCACAGCGCGGCGACGATGCAGGCCGCGCGGCCGCCCCAGTCGTAGCCGGCGACGAGCGCCTGCCCGATGGCCAGCGCGTCCAGCAGCGCGAGCAGGTCGGCGCCGAGCGCGGCCTGCTGGCCGGAGCGCGGCGTCGCGCCGGACAGGAAGCGCGTCGGGCCATACCCTCGCAGGTAGGGCACGATGACGCGCATTCCGCGCGCTGCCAGGTGCGGCGCGACGGCGTCGTATGCGTGGATGTCGTAGGGAAAGCCGTGCAGCAGCACCGCCGGGCGGCCGGCCGGGTCGCCCTGTTCCAGGTAGGCGACGCGCAGCACGCCGGCGTCGATGGATCGGATCCGGGGCGCGTCCGTCATGGCTCCTCCGCAGGTCGGGTGGAACACGCAAGATATACGATTGGCCAAGGCCACGACCACACAAGGCAATCACATGGATCTCGGACTGCGGGGCAAGGCGGCACTCGTGTGCGCATCGAGCAAGGGCTTGGGGCGCGGCTGCGCGAGCGCCCTGGCGGCCGAGGGTGCCGACCTGGTGCTCGTCGCGCGCGGGCGCGACGCGCTCGAGGCGACCGCGCGTGCGCTGCGCGAGACGACGGGCGTCAAGGTCGTCGCGATCGCCGCCGACATCACCACCGACGCCGGCCGTGCGCTCGCGCTGGAGGCCGCGCGCGAGCTGCGCCACGGCACGCCGGCAGCGTTCGACATCGTCGTCACCAACGCCGGCGGCCCGCCGATGGGCGACTTCCGCGAGTTCGACCGCGCGGCCTGGCTCCAGGCCATCGAGGCCAACATGCTCACGCCCATCGAACTGATCAAGGCGACCGTGGACGGCATGGCCGCGCGCGGATGGGGCCGCATCGTCAACGTGACGAGCTCGTCGGTGAAGGCGCCGATCGCGTCGCTGAGCCTGTCCAACGGCGCGCGCTCGGGCCTGACCGGCTTCGTCGCGGGCGTCGCGCGCGAGGTGGCCGGCCGGGGCGTGACGATCAACAACCTGCTGCCCGGCGCGTTCGCCACCGACCGCCTGCTGTCGTCGTTCGCGCCGCGCGCGCAGCGGCTGGGCGTCGGCGCCGACGAGGTCGCCCGGCAGCGCGAGGCGGCCATTCCGGCCGGCCGCTTCGGCACGCCCGAGGAATTCGGTGCCGCCTGCGCGTTCCTGTGCAGCACGCAGGCGGGCTACATCACCGGACAGAACGTGCTGATCGACGGCGGCGCGTATCCCGGCACGTTGTGAATCCGGATCCGGCGGCGCGGTCGCGGCCGTTCAGAACCGGTAGCTGGCGTTGATGCCTGCGAAGAACGCGCGGCCCGGCGCCGGCTCGAAGTAGCGCCCGTTGCCCTCGTTGACGATCACCGAGCCGACGTAGCGCCGGTCCGTCACGTCGTCGACGCGCGCGAACGCCGAGAACTGCCAGGCGCCCAGCGGCAGCACATAGCCCGCCGACACGTTCGCGACGACGAACGACGCGGCCGCATCCGCGTTCGTGTCGTTGACGAAGACGCGGCTCAGCGCGCGCGCGCCGACGCTCGCGCGCCAGCCGCGCGGCGGCGTCCAGCCCAGTTCGACGGACAGCGCGTCGCGGGCGACCCCGGGGATGCGGTTGCCCGAGGCGACCGGCGTCGACGGCGCGGTGCACGGCGTCGTCGTGCAGGCGAGGAAGCCATCGGTGTACTGCGCAGCGAGCCGCGTGTAGGCGACCTGCACGGCGATGTCGTCGGGCAGCAGCTTGGTCCAGGCCACCTCCAGGCCGAGCCGCCGCGTGGAAGCGACGTTCTGGTAGGTCGATCGGCCGCCCACGTTGGACAGCGTCACGATCTCGTTGCGGGTGCGCGTGCCGAACACCGCGACGTCGATCACGCCCAGCGTCTCCGAATGCGCCTTGGCGCCGATCTCCAGGCTGTCGCTGCGTGCCGGCTTCAGGTCGAGGTTCAGGCCGGTCAGGCCGTCGGGGCGGTAGGCGAGCTCGTTGAGCGTGGGTGTCTCGAAGCCGCGGCCGGCCGTCGCATAGAGGTGCAGCTCGGGGCTCGCGGCCCACTGGACGCCCAGGACGGGCAGCGTCGCCTCGTAGGTCGCGCGGCCGCTGTCGTCCGGGTTGCTGCCGACGACGTAGCGGTCGTGCGAGACGAAGCGGACGCGGCTGTGGCGCACGCCGGCGTCCAGCGTCCAGTCCTCGGCGGGGTGCCATTGGCCCTGCAGGTAGGGGTCGAGGTCCTCGACGTCGTTGACCTCGTCGCGCCGCAGCGCACCCTGCACGCCCAGCACCTGGGCGGGGGGCGTGCCGGCGAAGTCCTGGTAGCCCTGGCGGTGCTCGCGCAGCTTGTCCCAGGCGAGTCCGCCGATCAGCGACCAGCGCCGCCCGGTCGGGCCGCCGGTGCTCGTCCAGCGCAGGTCGGCGCCGTCGTAGTCGCGCCCCAGCCGGATCACGCCGCCAGGATTCAGCGGGTTGGATTGCGCCGCGACGGGAATGGACTGGAACTGCGTGGTGGCGCGGTGGCCGTCGTAGACCAGCGCCCGCAGCGCGCTCGCGTCATCGACGCGCAGCTCGTAGATCAGGCCGCCCTGGGTCTGCGCGAGCGACTTGCGGGTGTTGAACTGCGTGGCCGCCGGGTCGACGCCGCGCGGGTCGGCCTGCAGTTCGGCGCGCGTCAGGCCCAGCGGATCCTGGGCAGAGGGCAGTTCCACGCCGTTGCCGATGATCGTGAGCTTGCCGGCGTCGCCGAGTTGCAGCCGCAGCTTGACGTTCTGGATGTCGCGCCGCGCGGCGCTGTGGGCGCGCCAGCCGCCGGTCTCGAAACGCGAGACGCTGGCCACGTAGTCCAGCGGCCCCTGGGCGCCCGAGACCTTGGTGTCGTAGCGCCGCTGGCCGTCGCTGCCGCCGCCGGCTCCGACGGTCAGCTTCGGCGCACCGGCGCCGTCCTCGGTGAAGACCTGCACGACGCCGCCCGACGAGTTGCCGTACAGCGCGGAGAAGGGCCCGCGCAGCACCTCCACCGCCGCCGCCGAGCCGAGGTCGACGTTGGAGATCTGCCCCTGGCCGTCGGGCATCGTCGCGGGGATGCCGTCGACGTACAGCCGCACGCCGCGGATGCCGAAGGTCGAGCGCGCGCCGAAGCCGCGCACCGAGATCTGCACGTCCTGCGCGTAGTTCTGGCGGTCGCGCGCGAGCAGCCCGGGGACGCCGGCCAGCGTCTCGGACAGGTTGATGCCGGGGCGCGACTCCGTGTCGGGCGAGAGCGTGACCAGCGAGATCGACGCGGGAACGTCGAACGCCGGCGTCGCGATGCGCGTGGCCGTGATCGTGACCGTCTGCGGCGGCGCGTCGGGCTGCTGCGCCGCGCACGGGGCGCTGCCTGCGGCCGCGAAGGCCACCGCCAGCCCCCGCCAGCCTGACGTACGGAACGGCTTCGTCATCATCCCTCCATCATGATCCGTTGCAGGTCGCGGATGCAAATGGCGTTCCAGTCGAGGACGCCGGTCGCCGGCCGGCCTGCGCCCAGGACATTCCCCCGCGGCGCGCGCCGCGGTGACACGGGGGTGTGCCAGCGTGGAACAGCGCGCCGCGGAAACGTCCGCTTCTCGATCAATCCCTTGGCAGCGCGGCCTGCGCCAGCGGCGTGCCGCAGGCGGCCAGGAACGCGAGCTTGGCCGCGCGCGGCTGGCGCTTGAGGGCATGCTCGGCCTTCAGGGCCTGCGAGCGCGACGGCAGCTGCGACGCCGCCACGACGCGCAGCGGCGCGAACGCCCTGGTGAAGCGGGCGCCGCGTCCCGCCCGATGGGCGGCGAAGCGCGCGGCGAGGTCGTTGGTGATGCCGGCGTACAGGCGCTCGCCGGCGCATTCGAGCAGGTACAGCACCCAGGGCTGCGGCGCGCTGTCCACGGCGGCGTCCGCGCTCAAAAGATGTGCTCCGCCCCTTCGGGCACGCCGACCCACGGGTGCCGGCGCTCCTCGTAGACCGACACCCTCGGCGGCGGAAAGGCAGGGTCGGCGAACGCGCCCACCGGCACCGCGCGCCAGCTGCCGTCGCCGTTCCAGTAGTACACGGTCGCGCCGCACTGCGGGCAGAAGTGGAAGCGGCAGGCCGTGCCCTCGTCGCCGATACGCACGTATTCCGTCGAGGCCCCCGTGATCTCGACGTCGGCGGTCGCGAAGCGGGCCTGCACGCCATACGTGCTGCCGGTGCGGCGCTGGCAGGCCAGGCAGTGGCACATCGACACCCCGAGGGGGTCGCCATGCGCGACCAGGCGCAGCTGGCCGCAGGAGCACGACGCGTGGTGGACGTTCATCGCCCGATTCTGGCGCAGCCGGGCCTCAGCGTGAAGCCGCCACCAGCGCGCGCGCCGCACCGAGCAGCACGCGCGTCGCCTCGTCGGACGACAGCAGGGACGCACTGACGAACGCGCCGTTGACCAGCACGCCCAGCTGCGCCGCGAGCTCGCCCGGACGCGCCGCGCCGAGCTCGCGCGCCAGCTCGGCCAGCCGCTTGCGCATCGCCTGCATGTGCTCGCGCGAGACGGCGCGCGACGGATGGTCGGCCTCCGCGAATTCGGCTGCCACGTTGATCTGCGGGCAGCCGCGGTAGTTGGCACGTGCCAGGCGCTTGCCGATCCAGCGCATGTGCGCCTCGAGCTGGGCCATCGGATCGCCGGCGTGGCGGGCCGCGACGTCGTCCCACTGGGCCCAGAACTCGGCATCCTCGCGTTCGAGGAACGCCACGATCAGGTCGTCCTTGGTGCGGAAGTGGCGGTACAGGCTCGTCTTGGCGACGCCGGATTCGTCCACCACGAGGTCGACGCCCACGGCGCGCACGCCGCGCTCGTAGAACAGCGTCGAGGCCGTGTCGAGGATGCGCTGGCGGACATCGGACGGCTCGGCGCCGGCGTCGTTCACGAGAGTTCGGGTTCTGGCCATGTTGACATGATACAGACCTGTCTTTATCCTTTGCGATACAGACCTGTCTGTTTCACATAAGGAATCCTTCATGACCGCCTTGCCCGCCCATCGCCCCGTTGCCGTCTACGGCGCCGCCGGCCACACCGCCCGCTTCGTGCTGGCCGAGCTGAAGCGCCGCGGCCTGCCCGCGGTCGCGGTGGGCAGAAACGCCGCCACGCTCCCGACGGACGTGCCCGCCCGCGTCGCCGCCGTCGACGACGCGGCGGCGCTCGACGCGGCCTTCGCCGGCTGCGCCGTCGTCATCAACTGCGCCGGCCCGTTCCTGGACACCGCGGCGTCCGTCATCGAGGCCGCGCTGCGCGCCCGTGCCCACTACCTCGACGTGACCGCCGAGCAGGCCAGCGCGATGGACGCCTTCGAGCGCTTCGACGCGCCCGCGCGTGCCGCCGGCGTCGCCGTGATCCCGGCCGCCGGCTTCTACGGCGGCCTGGCCGACCTGCTGGCCACGTCGCTGCTGGGCGCGGACGGCGCGGCCGACGAGCTCACCGTGGCCGTCGCTCTGGACCGCTGGTGGCCGACCGCGGGCACGCGCATCACCGGCGAGCGCAACACCGTGCCGCGCCTCGTCGTGGCCGGCGGACGGCTGGCGCCGCTGCCGCTACCCGCCGCGCGCTCGACGTGGACGTTCGGCGCGCCGCACGGCGAGCAGCCGGTCGTCGAGCTCACGTTCAGCGAGGTCGTCACGATCTCGCGCCACCTGCGGGTGGACGAACTGCGCGCGCACCTGACGCAGTCGTCGCTGGACGAGATCCGCGACGCGAGCACCCCGCCACCGGCGGCCGTCGACGCGCTCGGCCGCTCGCCGCAGCGCTTCGAGATGGTGGTGCGCGCGCGCCAGGGCGGGCAGGTGCGCGAGGCCACGGCGCGCGGGCAGGACATCTACGCCGTCTCCGCGCCGCTGGTGGTGCGGGCCGCCCAACGCCTGATGGCGCCGGGCTTCGCGCGCTCGGGCGCGCTGGCGCTCGGGCAGGCCGTTGACGCGGGCGACTTCCTGCGCGCCCTCGTCCCCGAGCATCTCGAGCTCGCCTGAGCAGGGTTGTCCCCGTCGCAGTAGGATATGCGGATCCGGCGCTTCGCGGCGTCCCGCGCGGCCCGTACCCTTCCGCCCACTCGACAACCCACCGCGACGCCATGCGAATCAAACTCAAATCCCTGCTCGCCACCGTGCTCGCCGCGACGACCCTCGTGTCCGTCGCCCGCGCCGACCAGCTCGCCGACATCAAGAAGAAGGGCGAGATCGTCGTCGGCGTCCTCGGCACCGACGAGCCCAACAGCTTCGTCGACCCGAAGACGCGCGAGATCGTCGGCTACGAGGTCGACCTCGCCAATGCCATCGCCAAGAAGATCGGCGTGAAGGCGACGTTCAAGCAGATCGCCGTGGCAGCGCGCATCCCCGAGCTGCAGCAGGGCCGCGTCGACCTGCTGGCCGCGTCGCTCACGCACAACAAGGAACGCGAGTCGCAGATCGACTTCTCGCTGACCACCTTCGTCACCGGCCAGAAGGTGATGGTCAAGGCCAGCAGCGGCATCGCCGACGTGCCGCAGCTTGCCGGCAAGAAGGTGCTCACCGTCAAGGGCGGCACGCAGGAGGAGAACGTGCGCAAGGCGGTTCCCAGCGTCGAGGTCGTCACCTTCGAGACCACGCAGCAGGCCTTCCAGGCACTGCAGCAGGGCAAGGGCGCGGGCTACGTCAACGACGAGGCCACGCTGGTCAACGACATGGCCAAGCTGGGGCCGGCCAAGAAGGACTACCGCATCCTGCCGACCAACCTCAGCACCGAGCCGCTCGCGCTGGGCATCCGCAAGAACGAGCCGGCGCTGAAGAAGGTGGTCGACGACACGCTGGCCGAGCTCGAGAAGTCCGGCGAGGCCGACAAGATCTTCATGAAGTGGTACGGCCCGACCACGAAGCTGCAGTTCGACAAGCGCTCGTTCAAGATCGACTCCGACAAGATCTGAGCGTCGAGACGCCTGTCGCCCTCGATGCCCGGCTTCGACCTCCAGCTGCTGCTGCATGGCCAGTACCACGAGTGGCTGGTCGCCGGCCTGCTCGTCTCGCTGAAGCTCGCCGGGGTCACGATCGCCTGCGCGCTGCCGCTGGCGGTCGCGATCGCGCTGCTGCGGCTGTCGCCCTGGCGGCCGCTGCAGTGGCTGGGCGCGGCCTACGTCGAAGGGATCCGCAACGTGCCGCTGATCGCGCACCTGCTGTTCTGGTACTTCGGCGCGCCCGAGCTGCTGCCCGCCACGCTCAAGGAGCGGCTGTATGCCGGCAGCTACGAGTTCGTCGCCGCGGCCATCGCCCTGACGCTGTACGCCGCCGCGTTCATGGCCGAGAACATCCGCAGCGGCATCCGCGCGATCCCCGCCGTGCAGTTCGAGGCGGCGCGCGCGCTGGGGCTGGGCTTCCTCCCCGCGATGCGCCGCGTGGTGCTGCCGCAGGCGCTGCGCGTGACGGTGCCGCCGCTGCTGTCGCAGGTCATCATCCTGTGGAACGACACCAGCGTGGCCACCGTCATCGGCGTGGGCGAGATGATGTACCAGGCCGCGCGCGTGGAGTCGGCCGCGTTCCACAGCGTCGAGGCCTTCGCCTTCGTGACCGTGTCCTACCTCGCCGGTTCGCTGGCGCTGACGGCGGCGGCCGCCTGGATCCATCGGCGCTGGCCGGTGCGCACGCTGTGAGGCCCGCGCCGTGATCGAGCTGATCCGCACCTACTGGGTGTACTTCCTGATCGGCCAGTACCCGCAGGGGCCGCTGGGCGGCGTCGCCGCGACCGTGCTGCTGGCCGCGCTGGCGCTTCTGCTGGCGATGCCCATCGGCCTGCTGATGGGCCTGGCGCGCACGAGCAGCATCGCCGCGGTGCGCAGGCCGGTCACCGTCATCGCCTACCTGATCCGCGGCATCCCGTTGCTGCTGATGGTGTTCTGGATCTACTTCTACCTGCCCACCGTCACGGGGCACAAGACCGACCAGTTCAGCACCATGCTGATCGCGCTGGTCGTCTTCGACGGCGTCTATCTCGGCGAGATCGTGCGCGCCGGCATCCAGGGCGTGCCCAAGGGGCAGTACGAGGCCGCCCGCGCGCTGGGCCTGGGCCACGGCCGCGCGATGCGCCGCGTCATCCTGCCGCAGGCGCTGCGCAGCATGCTGCCGTCGCTGGTCAACCAGTTCGTCTCCACGATCAAGGCGACGTCGCTGGGCTACATCATCGGCCTGACCGAGGCGTCGTTCATCGCCACGCAGATCAACTCGCAGGTGTTCGTCCACCCGACCGCGGTCTACCTGCTGCTGAGCCTGATGTACTTCATCCTGTGCTTCGGGCTCTCGCGCGTGGCGCTCGTGATCGAGCGGCGCCAGGCGCGCCGCGGCCTGCCGCGTCCCGCCCGTTCGCCCGGTTCCCCCACGGCCACCGCGGCCGCCAACGCATGATCCAGTTCAACCAGGTCAACAAGTGGTACGGCCAGTACCACGCGCTCGTGGACATCGACGAGACCGTCGCCAAGGGCGAAGTCGTGGTCGTGTGCGGGCCCTCGGGCTCGGGCAAGTCCACGCTGATCCGCACGATCAACCGGCTCGAGGCCATCGAGTCGGGCACGATCACCTTCGACGGCGAGGACATCCACCGTCCCGGCGTCGACCTGAACCGGCTGCGCTCGCGCATCGGCTTCGTGTTCCAGCAGTTCAACCTGTTCCCGCATCTGACGGTGCTGCAGAACTGCACGCTGGCCCCGGTCGAGGTCGGCGGCGCGCGGCCCGCGCAGGCGCACGACAAGGCGATGGCGCTGCTCGATCGCGTCGGCCTCGCGCACAAGGCGAACGCGTGGCCCTCGGAATTGTCCGGCGGCCAGCAGCAGCGCGTGGCCATCGCGCGGGCGCTGGCGATGGAGCCGCCGCTCATGCTGTTCGACGAGCCTACCAGCGCGCTCGACCCCGAGATGGTGGGCGAGGTGCTGCTGGTCATGCAAGGCCTGGTGCGCGACGGCATGACGCTGGTCGTCGTCACGCACGAGATGGGATTCGCACGCGACGTCGCGCACCGCGTCCTGTTCATGGACCAGGGCCGCATCCTGGAGCGCGCCGAGCCGCACGCGTTCTTCAACCACCCGCAGCACCCGCGGGCGCAGCAGTTCCTGGCGGATATCCGGACGCCGTTCGCGCGGCCGGGTTGACATCGCCGGTGTCCATCGCCGGTGTCAGGTCTTGCCTTTTGCGGTGTCAGGTCTTGCCTTTTGCCGTTGCAGCCGTGGAATGAGGAGGTGGGGGCGCGCCGCGGTCCTGAATCGCATCTCCGGGTCAGGTACTGAATCCTGCAGTTCCGGCGTCCTTGCGGAAACGAAGCACCGGGCGCGATCAAACATCACTGCACGAGTCAAGATCCGCCCCCGCCCTGTCGATCCCTGCGGCGCGTCGTGCTCCGCCTTCGCCGCGTGATTCAAGACCGGACCCCGCCCGGTCAGCCTTCCAGGCAAAAGGCAAGACCTGACACCGCAAAAGGCAAGACCTGACACCCGAACAGACACCCGAACACGGGCGCGGCGGCGCCCGGGCAGATACGCGACAATTCATTCCCAAGCCCTTCGGACACGCGCACTTCTCCGGCGCCCGCCATGCTCCCCACTCGAATTGGCCGCTACGACGTCACCGCCGAACTCGGGCGGGGGTCGACCAGCATCGTCTACAAGGGCGTCGACCCGCGCGACGGTCGCATCGTCGCCATCAAGACCTTGCAGCGCAGCGCCGACATCGACGGGGATGCCGACGAGATCCTGCGGCAGTTCCGCGACGAGGCGCGCGCCGTCGGGCGCCTGAAGCATCCGGGGCTGGTCGCCGTCGACGAGATCGGCGAGGACGGCCTGCACAGCTGGCTCGCGATGGACCATGTCGAGGGCCGCACGCTGGCCGGGCTGCTGCGCGACACGCCGCTGCCAGGCGCCGAGCACGCGCTGGCCGTCCTCGACGAGCTGCTCGACGCGCTGGGCTGCGCCCATCGCGAGGGTCTGTGCCACCGCGACGTGAAGCCGGCCAACATCCTGCTGACGCCCGCGGGGCGCGTGAGGCTGGTGGACTTCGGCGTCGCGCGGCTGCGTGACCTCGGGCTGACGCGGGTGTCCTCGATCATCAGCACGCCGGCGTTCATGGCGCCCGAGCAGTTCACGGGCCGCGCGCTCGACCACCGCGCCGACCTGTTCGCCTGCGGCGTGCTGCTGCACCAGCTGCTGGCCGGCCGTCCGCCGTTTACCGGCGCGCCGGCCGCCGTCATGCAGCAGATCCTGCACGAGGAGCCGCCGCCGCCCAGCGTGGCCAGCGGCGGCCGGTCGGACCCCGCGTACGACAGCGTGGTCGCGCGTGCGCTGGCCAAGCGGGCCGACGAGCGCTTCGCGAACGCCGAGGACATGCGCGATGCCCTGCGCGCGGCCGCGCAGCACACCGCCGAGGCGCCGCTGGCAACCGTCGTGGGCACGGTGGTGGCCACCCTGGTCCAGGATGCCGGCAGCCTGTTCGGGCACCTGACGCCCGAGCAGCGCGCGGCCTTCGAGCAGGCGCGGGCGCACCGGCTCGACCCGATGGCGGGGGTGGTGCTGCGCGACGCGCCCGCCCAGCCGCAGCGGGTCGACGCCTTCGCGCTCTACGTGCCCGACGCCGGCTCGTGCCATGCGATCGTCGACATCCCCCATCGCGGGCAGGCCGAAGAGACCTCGGCTGCGATCGTCGGATCGGTGCCGGTGCAGGCGCTGCCCCCCGAGGCCTGCGCCGCCGCCCAGCAGCTGCTGGCGCGCCGCATGGGGCCGGTGGCCAGCGTGCTGGTGCGGCGCGCGGCCGATGCCGCCGGCGGATCGCGCGAGGCGTTCATCGCCAGCCTGCTGGCCGGCACGCCGGCGTCGCAACAGGCGGCATTGCGGGCAGAGCTCGAAGCCGCGCTGGCGCCGCCTCAGCGCAGCGGGCGGTAGCGGCACTCCAGCGAATCGCCGCGGTAGATCTCGAACGGCAGCTCGCCGATGCGCAGCTCGCCGCGCCGGCGCTCGATCAGCCGCGACAGCGCGGCCACGCCCGGCAGCGCCGTCATGAGCTGCTCGCGGGCCCGGAAGATCTGCATGTTGACGTGCGTGGTCTCCATGCCCAGCATGCGCGACAGCTCGGCGCTGGCCAGCCAGCCCTGCGCGCCCGGCTCCAGCCCGCGTTCCTGGTCGGCCATGCGCCGGCGCGCGAGCGTCGCCAGGCAGTAGTGGTGGCTGCGCTCGCCCAGGTCCGTCTTCGCGACACCGTCCTTGACCTCGAGGCTGGCATGCTCCTCGTCCAGGCTCAGTCGCATCACGAGCACGGGCGCCTCCGGCTCGCGCGCGACTTCGGCCACCTGGGTGTCGTCCATCGGCGCCGCGGCGACGAAGCGGTGGCCTCCGGACGCCATCTGGACGGCGTCGCCGTCCTTGAGGGCGCGCGTCTCGCCGTTCTGCTCCAGCATCCACAATCCCGGGCCGGCCAGGTAGATGCACAGCTCGGGGGCGTCGCTGCTCGGAAGCAGGTTGTGCGCCGCCAGCGCGATCACCGGCCGCAGCAGATCGGCCGGCACGAGGACGTCCGCCGGGGCGGCCACGTCCTGCACCCGCCAGGCCACGTTCGGGCCGCGGCCCAGGCGCAGCTCGGCGCCGGCCTCCAGCGCGAACGGCTCGCCAGGCACCAGGACCTGGCCGTTGACGAAGGTGCCGTTGGTGCTGTGGTCGGACACCATCCAGCGCCCGTTGCGCCAGCGGATGACGGCGTGCAACGAGGAGATGCCCGGATCGTCGACGGCGGTGTCGGCGCGCAGGGCGTTGCGGCCGAACACGTGTTCGGCGCGTAGCACCACGCGGCTGCCGGTGCGGGGATCGAACAACGTACCCATCTCGCGCAAATCTCCACGCCGACGAACGACCCGGCGCAGCCGGAAGTGTAGTTCCCCCGCGTCGCCCGCCACGGCCGGCGGGCGCCCTTGCCGGAGCGCGGTCTCCGTCGTCTCCCCAGGGCAAACCCGGAGCGCGGCGGGCACCACGGCCCGCGTTATGTCCCGTGATGGATTGCGCGGGCCCGCGAGCCGAACATGCGTCCCATGCCGAAGCGAATCGGCAACCCAAGAAGACACCGACCCGACGAGGAGAGCCGCCATGTTCCACACGCCCATCGACACCCGCCCCGCGAATGCCACCGCCTTCGGCCGCTACCCTGCCACCAAGCCGCTGCAGTTCCCGCTCGCCATGGACCTGTGCCGCGACCAGGTGCCCGACTCGGTGGACTGCGACGGGCTGCGCCTGGCTGCGGCGGCGCGCAAGTCGACCTCGATCCATGCCTTCCTGCCTGCCTTCGCCAATGCCGACTGGCGCGTGTTCGCCAGCTTCTGCGTCGCCCGCCGCGTGCCGGCTGGTTTCCGAGTGATGATCCCGGGTCGTTCCGACCGCACGCTGCGCTTCGTGGTCGAGGGTGCCCTGTGGCAGGAATCGGCCGCCGGCGGCCGCGACAAGGTGCTGGCGGCCGGCACGATCGTCGGCGAGGACGCCCTGTTCTCCGAAGGTGCCAACGACCTGGACGTCCGCGCCCTCGAGGACTCGCTGATCCTGGAGCTGCCGCTGGCACGCCAGAAGGAACTGGCCGCGTCCTGCCCGGAGATCGGCTTCGAGCTGCTGCGCGCGGGTGGTGCCGTCATCGCGGCCGGCGCACGTCCCGCCGTGGCGCGCGACGAAGAAGTCGCCGCGAACTGACCCCGCCCTTCCCTCCCAAGGACTGCCATGACCACATACGTGCTCTCGCTGACCGGCGACGAGGAGAAGGCCGCCAACGCCACCCACTGGGCCAGGTTCCGGCGCGCCAAGCTGATCTCGGTGTCGCGCCAGGCCGACCAGCGGATGCCCGACGCGGGCCGCGACAGCATCGTCATCGCCGAACACGGCGCGGGCGACCGGCGGGCGACCAGCTGCAATCCGTCCACGCACGACCCGGCCGCGCTCGCGGCGCTTCTCGTGCGTACGCTGGACATCCAGGACGGCACCGGCGTCGTGCTGGCCGACTTCGACAACGAGGAATTCGCCGCCGACGTCGTCGCCCGCATCGCCGCGCTGGGCCGCCGCGTCACCTGCACGGGGCAGCTTCGGGACTTCTCGTTCGGCGCCCGGGTGCGGCCGCTGTTCGCGCGGGCGGCCTGAGTCGCGAACGGCGGAGATCATGCGGTGTCAGGTCTTGCCTTTTGCTACCCCCCCGAGTATCAAAAGGCAAGACCTGACACCCTGATTCGCGCATTGCCGCGCTCGGCCGCCGCGTCACCTGCACCGGGCAGGTCCGCATCTTCTCGTTCGGGGTGCGGCCGGGATCATGCGGTGTCAGGTCTTGCCTTTTGCTATCCCCTTGGGTATCAAAAGGCAAGACCTGACACCCACTCTCAGAACGGCGGCTGCCACACCTCGCGCGCCACGCGCAGCCAGTTGCCGCCGAAGATGCGCGCCAGCGCGTCGTCGTCGACGCCGCGGCGCGCCAGCTCGTCGGCCAGGTCGGGCAGCTGCTCCGGCGGCGTCATCGCGATGTCGGCCGAATACCCCAGGTGCGGCGGGAACTTGTCGGGGTGGGCGGCGATCTCGGCGGCGAGGTCGCGCGTGTCGAAGATGTAGTCCAGGCCCAGGCCCACGTGCGAGGGGCCGACCAGATCGAGCATGTGCAGCACATGTCGCGCGACGTTGGACACCGACGCGTCGTTGTCGCCCAGGAAGATGCCGATCCCGTTGACGCCCACCACCCCGCCGCGCGCGGCGCACGCCTTGATCAGGTCATCCGGGATGTTGCGCGGATGGTCGACCAGCGCGCGGGCATTCGAGTGCGAGAAGATGACTGGCGTGGGCGACTCGTCGATCGCCTCGCGGGCGGTACGGTAGCCCGTATGCGAGCAGCACGCCACGATGCCCACGCGCGCCATCTCGTGCAGCATGCGGCGGCCGAACGCGGACAGGCCCGCGTCCTCGTCCTGGCAGCCGCCGCCGGCGCGGTTGTTGCGGTTGTAGGCCAGCAGCATCCAGCGCACGCCGAGGTCGCGATACAGCCCGAGCAGGCTCAGCTGGTCGCCGATGGCATTGGCGCCCTCGATGTCGAAGCCCACCGCGAGCTGGCCGCCGGCGCGCGCGAGCGCGATGTCGTCGACCGTGTGGATCAGCCGGTACTCGTCCGCATGCGCCTGCAGCCAGTCCCGCATCGTGGCGAGCATGCGCAGGTGGTGCTCGACGCTGTCGTCGCCGAAGCCGACGTTGACCATCACGACATCGGCGCCGGCGTCGCGATGGCGCTGGAGCTGCGGCAGGAAGCTCGCGTCGTGCGGAGTGAGCGGCAGGCAGGCGTGGTTGTCCCACACCAGCATCGAGTCGACACGGCGGTGCGCGGAAGGGGTCGTCATGGTGAGCTCCCGGCGCTTTGCGCCGTCATCAGTCCGGTGAAGTATCGGCGTTCGGCCGCAGCCAGCAGCGTCAGCAGCGCGCCGGCGAGCGCGCACAACGCGGCCATGGCCAGGAAGAAGCCGTCGGGCGACAGGCGCGTCCACCAGGTGCCGACGACGCCCGACAGCAGGTTGCCGGCGAACGCCGCGAGGAACCACGCGGCGATGGTGGTGGCGCCGAAGCCCGGCAGGGCGAGCTGCGCGAACAGGCCCAGGCCCACCGGCAGGATGTAGAGCTCGCCCAGCGTCAGCAGCGCGAAGAACAGCACCAGCCAGGTCCAGTGCACGGGCGCGCCGGCGGTGTCGGAGGTGCGGGCGACGGCAGCCAGCAACACGAAGGACGCGGCCACGGTCATCGCCCCGATGGCCATCTTCCACAGCGGCGCCGACTGCGCGTGCGCGTCGCCGCGCCGGTTCCAGAACGCCACCAGCAGCGGCGTCATGACGAACACGTACAGCGGGTTGAGCAGCTGCACCCAGGTGGCGGGGATCGTCCAGCCGAACGCGCGCCGGTCGACCGCGGAGTCGGACCACAACGCCAGCGTGTTGCCCGTCTGTGCGTAGGCGACGCGAAAGATCACCACCGCCAGCGCCGTGCCGGCCAGGAACAGGACCTGGTGGCGCGACGCCGCGGGCGCGGCCGGCTCGACATCGGCGTCGTCTGCTGCGTCGACCGGCACCAGGTGGCGCGAGCCCGCCACGTAGATGGCCAGGCCCAGGCACATGCCCACGCCCGCCGCGCCGAAGCCCCAGTGCCAGCCGTACAGCTCGCCCAGCGTGCCGCACACCAGCGGGGCGAGGAAGCCCCCGAGGTTGATGCCCATGTAGTACAGGTTGTACGCACCCGCCAGCCGCGCGTCGCCCGCGGCATACAGCGCCTTCACCTGGCTGGGCAGGTTGGGCAGGAACAGGCCGTTGCCGCACGCGATCACGACCATCGCGGGATAGAACAGCGCCTCGGAGGCCATCATGAAATGGCCGAGTGCCATCAGCAGCCCGCCCACGATCACCGCGCGCCGCTTGCCCAGCCAGCGGTCGGAGATCATGCCGCCGGCGATCGGCGTCAGGTAGACGCCGGCCGCATAGCTGCCGTAGACGAGCGATGCGCGCGCCTGGTCGAAGTGCAGCGCCTTGGTCATGTAGTAGACCTGCAGCACCTGCATGCCGAAGAAGGAGAACTTCTCCCACATCTCGGTCAGGAACAGGATGGCCAGCCCCGGCGGCTGGCCGAGCCACGTGCGCTGGCGCGCGGGGGTCGACGCCACGGCGCTCATCGCTCAGTAGCCCGAATTGAAGTTCAGCAGGTGGTACGCCAACGCCACGTAGAGCAGCATCGTGAACGCGGCGAACTGGAGCGCGGCCCACACGATCGCGCCGCGCCGGCCCGGAACGCGCGCCTGGACGCGCCGCGCGAGGTTCCAGCCCGCGACGAGCCAGCCGCCGACGAAGCCGACGAACGACAGCAACTGCACGACGTGCACCCAGGTGTCCAGGCGCGGCGTGGTGATGGCCGCGACGACGGCGAACAGCGCCGTCCAGGCGACCGCCGCGACCAGCGCGGCGATGGCAGCCGCCGCGACCCAGCGCGCGCTCGTGCGCACCGCGGCGGGCAACGGCGCCGCGCCGTACCACTTGCGGGCGGCCGCGCCGATCGGCCAAGTCAGCACGGAGGCCAGCATCAGCACCAGCGACAGGACGAGCAGCGGCACCTCGAGGCCGGCGCCGGCCAGGCCGTGCAACGGCTGGTACGCAAAGGCGAAAGCGAGGTAGTCGGTGCTCCAGGTCACGACCTTGCCGTCCTCCACGCGGGCCTGCAGCTGGTCGTGGCCGCCGACCTCGCGCCACAACCACGGCTTGGTCTCAACGAAGGTCTGCGGGCGCAGCAGCAGCTTGGTGGTGATGCTGCCGTCCGGGTTCGCGGTGATGGTGGTCGGCTGGATCATGTTGATCAGCGACAGGAACGTCGTCTCGCCGCGCCGCGTGGTCTGGTAGCGGCCCGCGATCGTCTGCGCATGCGCCTTGGCGGTCGCCTCGTCGAGCGGCTGGACGGGTTCAGAACGCGGGAAGTAGCGGTCCGCGAACTCGTGGAACACGTCGTCGCGGATACCCTCGCCCAGGCCTTCCTTGCCGAGCGCGTTGACGGAAATGAACACGCCCACGTGATCGTCGAGGAACAGCCACAGGTCGCTGTGGAAGTAGTTCAGGTCGCCGCCGTGCGCGATCACGGGATGGCCGTTGATGTCGTCCTGGTAGAAGCCCAGCGCCATGCCGTTGAGGTCGGGGAACGGGCGCGTGATCGTCGTGTGCATCATGTGCGCCGTCTCCGGCTTGAGGATGCGTGCGTTGCCGTACTGGCCGTCGGCCAGGTGGGCGATCATGAAGTGCGCCATGTCGTCGCCGGTGGACGACAGCGAGCCCGCGGGCGGGATGCTGACCACCTCGAAGCCCTTGCCCGGCTTGCCGGATTCCTCGTAGCCGACGGACATGTCGCCCTTGAGCGCGTCGGGCAGCGGTTGGCGGAAGGTCGAGTGCGCCATGTCCAGCGGGCCGAACACGTTCTTCTCGACGTAATCGTTGAACGACAGCCCGGACACGCGCTCGACGATGTGGCCGGCCAGGCCGGTCGCGTAGTTCGAGTAGGCCGAGGTCGTGCCCGCCTTGTAGATGCGTGCGGGAATGTTGCCGCTCAGGACCTCGCCCAGCGGCGTCTCGGGGATGTCGAATGCGACCAGGTCCTTGATGCGCTCCTCGAAGCCGGCGCGGTGCGTCATGACCTGGCGCAGCGTGATCGGCTGGCCGTCCAGCGGGGGCACCTGGAAGTCGAGGTACTTGTTGACGTCGACGTCGAGGTCGAGCTTGCCTTGCTCCACCAGCTGCATGACGGCCGTCCACGTGAAGAGCTTGGAGGTCGACCCCGGGCGGAACAGCGTGCGCTTCGGATCGACCGGCGCCCGCGCCTTCTCGTCGGAATACCCGTAGCCCTTCTCGAGCAGCACCTGGCCGTCCTTGACGATGACGACGACGGCGCCCGGCGTGCGCGCGGTTCGCAGGGCGGTCGGCATCAGGCCGTCGAGCCAGGCTTGCGCGTCCTGGGCGGTGAGCTCGTGGGCGGCGAGTGCCGGCGCGATCGGCGCGCTGGCCGCCACGGCGGAGGCGGGCGCGGCGCACAGGCGCGCCGACGTGAGTGCGAGCGCCAGCGCGGCGACGGCGGCGAGGGGAGCGAGGGATCTCATCGGCATTCCTGGTGGGTTGGACTCGGATTACGGGTCAGAAGCGGGAGCGGGCGAGCGCCTCGGCGGTGACGCCCTCGGCGGCGAGGTCGGTGGGCACGCCCTCGCCGCACGCGAGCGCGGCGGCCAGGCGACCGAGGCCCTCGGCGCTCTGGATGCCATAGCCACCCTGGCCGACGAGCCAGAAGAAGCCCTCGGCGACCGGGTCGAAGCCGACCACCGGCGTGCGGTCGGCGCTGAACACGCGCAGGCCGGCCCAACGGTGGTGGACCTTCGCGACGTGCGCGCCGGTGGCCGTCTCGAAGCGGTCGACGGCGATGGCCACCTCCAGGTCCTCGGGCTGCGCATCGCAGGGCGGGCTCGGCTCCTCGTCGGCGGGCGAGAGCAGCAGCCGCCCCCCGTCGGGCTTGAAGTAGAAGCTCTCGTCGATCGCGATGGCCGCGGGCCAGCCGGCGCAGGCGAGCTGGCGTGGCGGATCGACCAGCATCGCCGTGCGCCGGAGCGGCCGCAGGCCCACGGGCCGTGCACCGGCCATCCGCGCGACCTCGTCGCCCCAGGCGCCTGCCGCGTTGACGACGACGGGCGCCGACACGGTGCCCTGGGGGGTGCGCACGACCCAGCGCCCACCGGCGCGATGCAGGCCCGCGATCGCGCAATCGAGCAGCACCGTGGCCTGGCGCGACTTCGCCTGCCGCAGGTAGCCGTGGTGCAGCGCGGCCACGTCGATGTCGGCCGACCCGGGCTCGAGCACCGCGCCGCCGAGGTAGCCCGGCTTGAACGCGGGCACCAGCGCCCCGGCCTGCGCAGCATCGAGCACCCGCGTGTGGGCCGCCACGTCGGCATCCTCCCGGAAGCTCGCCAGCAGCGCGGCCTGCGCCTGCGTCGCGAAGAACAGCGTCGGACGCGGGCTCACCAGCGGCACCGGCGTGAACCACGATGGCGACTCGAACAGGAAGGCCTGGCTCGCGCGCGTGAGTGCGCGCACGGGGGCGTTGCCGTAGATGGTCGAGAACAGCGCCGCCGAGCGGCCCGTGGAGTGATACCCCGGCTGGGTTTCCCGCTCCAGCAGGGCGACCGCGCCGCGGCGCGACAGGTGCGCGGCCGCCGAGGCGCCGGCCATCCCGCCGCCGATCACGATGAAGTCGAAGGTCTGGCCGTCAACGCTCATGCGCATCCTCAGAAACTTGCCGTCAACGTCACGCCCAGCGTGCGCGGACGCGCCAGCTCGACCTGCGCCGGCCCGCCCAGGGCCATCTCGGACGTGGAGGTGCCCAGCTGCGCGTGCGCATCGAACACGTTGCGCGCGTACAGCGCCAGTGCGATCTTGCCGAAGTCGACGCCGCCCTGGATGTCGGTGAGCCAGTACGACGGCATGCGGTAGTTCGGCGCGGTGCCGCTGCCGTCGAAGCCGGCGTTGCGCTCGCCGGCGTAGCGCTGGGACAGGCCGAACCAGCCGGCGTGGCCGCCGAGGTCGAACGTCGTCTTCACGCCCAGCGACGCCGCCAGCGACGGGCTGTCGGGCAGCCGCGCGCCCGACGAACCGAGTCCCGGCGCGTCCTCCTTGAGGCGGCCGTCGATCGTCGACAAGTGGGCCACCAGCTGCCAGTTCGAGCTCGGATGCCAGGTCGCGCCCAGCTCGAAGCCCTGGATCTCCGCCTTGCCCGCGTTGACCAGCACGCCGTTGCCGTTGACCGAATAGGCCTGCTGGATGTTGTTCCAGCGGATGTCGTAGACGGCCGTCTCGAGCGACAGCGTGTTGTCGAACAGGTCGCCCTTGTAGCCGGCCTCGTAGCTCCAGAGCGAGTCGTGCTGGAACGTCGTGGGCGCGGTGGGCAGGCCGGTCTGCGGATCATTGAGCACCGCGTTCGGGCCGCCCGGGCGGTAGCCGCTGGCGATGCGCACGTAGACGTTGCTGGTCTTCGTCAGCGCGTAGCGGGCGGTGGCCAGCCAGGTCTTGGGCGTCTCCTTCGAATGCGCCGTCGGCAGCGAGCCGCCGACCAGCGGACCGCTGGCGTTCTGCGTGAAGTCCTGCTTGTTCTGCGCGACGCGCACGCCGCCGGTCAGCGCGAGGCTGGACGTCGCGTTCCAGGTCACGTCGCCGTAGCCGGCGATCTCCTCGTAGCGGCTGGGCAGGTCGAGGTCGGCCAGCACGGGGATCGCGCCCGCGCCGCCGCCGGTGTCGAACACGTGCTGGGCGAGGTCGCCCGTCTCCTTGTCCCAGTACAGGCCCGCGAGCCATTCGACCGCGCCACCGGCCGACGAGGTCAGGCGGAACTCCTGCGTCGTCTTGCGCACCGAGGTGTGCTCGTCCTCGCCCACCGTGTCGGGGGTGTAGCCGAAGAACTGCGTGATCAGCGGTGCGTAGACCGGCGTCAGGTCGTAGCGCAGGGACATCTTCGAGCGCTGCCAGGACGTGATCGAGTTCAGCCGCGCGGCGCCGAAGTCGTACTCGAGGTCGACCGAGCCCATGCTCGTGCGCACCGAGTGCGGCTCGCGCAGCACCTGCGTGCGCTGGTTCCAGCCGTCGACCGGCTTGCCGGTGGCCGGGTCGACGTCGGTGTAGTTGGAGTTGTCGCGCTCGATGTTCTGCGTCAGCGCGGTGGCACGGACATGGAAGTGTGCGCTCGGCTCGACGAGCAGCGCCACCCGACCGCCGTTGGTGTCGCCCTTGTTCGCGTTCTTGCCGGCCGCCGGGCCGAGCACGTCGACCCAGCCGCCGTCGTGGTCGTGGAAGGCGGCCACGCGCAGCGCGGCGACGTCCTGCCTGAGCGGGATGTTGGCCACGCCATTGACGGTGTTGCCGGCACCGCCGCCCTTGGTGGCGCTGGCGCCGACCCCGACCTTGCCGGAGAACTCCGCGGTGTCGGGTTCGTTGGTGACGTACTTGACGACGCCGCCCATCGCGCCGGCGCCGTACAGCGTGCCCTGCGGGCCGCGCAGCACCTCGATGTGGTTGAGGTCGAGCAGCGACATGTCGAGCGCCGTCTGCGATCCCGCCGCGAACGCGCTGCTCGAGCCGTAGGCCACGTCGTCGATGTACGTGCCGACGGTGGAGATCGTCTGGTCGCCGGTGGTGACGCCGCGGATGCTCACCGCGCCCAGGCCGGCGCCGCCGCTGGTCTTGACGTCCACCCCCGTCTGGCTGCCGAGGTAGTCGCTCAGGCTCTTCGCGCCGCCCTTGTCCAGCTCCTCGGCCGACAGGCGATCCACCTGCATCGGCACCTCGCGCGCGGGCTCGCGGCGGCGCGTGGCCGTCACGTAGATCGTCTGCGGCACGTCGGCGGCGCTGGCCGCGGCGGTGGGGGCGCTGGCGGCCGCGGCAGGCGGCGCCGCCTGCGCCAAGGCGGCCACGGGGAACAGCGACGCGGCGGCCAGGGCCGTCGCGCGCAGGCGGACGTTCGCGTGCGGCGCCCGGGTGGGCCGGGACTTGGCGAAGGGGCTCATGGAAATCCTCGTTGGAGATGAACCGATCGACCCGCCGCGTGCTCGACGGGGCCATTTTCAAATCCTATCCAGCATTTTCCATTTGTCCTAGATTTTTCCATATTGGAAACTTTATCGTTTTCCCGGGGATGTGTTTTCCGGCAACTCGGCTGATAGAGTCGCGGCATGAAAGCGCCTCTCCCCGGACCTGGCGGCACGATCCGCACGATGCGCAAGCGCGCCGGGCTCACGCTGGCCGAGCTGTCGAGCCGCACGGGCCTCGCGGTGTCCACCCTGTCGAAACTGGAGATGGGCCAGGTCTCGCTGTCGTACGACAAGCTGATGACGATCAGCAAGGGCCTGGGCCTGGACATGGCCGAACTGCTGGATTCGACGCCGCATCCCGGCAGCGCGCCGACGCACGGCGGCCGCCGCGTGGTTCACCGCGCCGGCGACGGCCAGCATGTGGAGACGCGCAGCTACAGCCAGAGCTACCTGGCCACCGAGCTCCTGAACAAGCGCATGACGCCGATCCACGTGGAGCTGCATGCACGCACGCTGGACGAGTTCAAGGCGGAGTTCGGCGACCTGATCCGCCATCCCGGCGAGGAGTTCACCTACGTGCTGGAGGGCGACGTGGAGTTCCATACCGAGCTCTACGCGCCGCTGACGCTGCACGCCGGCGACTCGATCTACTTCGACAGCGAGATGGGCCACGCGTACCTGAAGGCCTCCGACGCGCCGTGCCGCACCATCACCACCTGCTCGCCGCGCGGGCGCGACGAGTCCATGATCGACACCTTCGTCAACGCGTCGGCCAAGCACGCCGAGGAGCGCGCCCAGCCGCGCCGCAAGCCGGTGGTCAAGCGCGCGAAGCCGGCGGCGAAGTAGCGCCACGCCATGTCCGTGCGCCCGTTCCCGGCCCTTCTCGCGCTCGCCTGTGCCGCGGCTGCGGCGTCGCCCGACGAGGCCCTGCTGGGGCGAGACGCGGGCTATCCCGTCGCGCCCCGGCTCGCGCGCATCCACGAGCCGGGGTTCATCGTCGGCTCGTTCAGCGCCATGGACACGCTGGGCCCGCACTGCCTGCTGGCGCCGTCGGACCATCCGCTGCCGCTGCGCGTCGCATCGTCCCCGCCGACGTTCCGCTACCGCTTTGACGGCCGCACCCTGACGCTGGACGACTACCTGCAGCACCAGCGTGCCACCGCCGTCCTGGTGCTCAAGGACGGCGCGATCGTGGCCGAGCGCTACGGCTACGGCCGCCGGCCCGACATGCGCATGCTGTCCAATTCCATGGCCAAGACGCTCGTCGCGCTGGCGGTCGGCCTCGCGCTGGAGGATGGCGCCATCCACTCGCTGGACGACCCGGCCGAGCACTACGTGCCCGAGCTGAACGGATCGCTGTACGGCCAGACGACGCTCGTGAACCTGCTGCGCATGGCCTCCGGCGCGCGCTACGTCGAGGACTACGGCGACCACGACGACCGCGCCGCATTCAACGCCGCGGCGCGCCGCGAAGGCGTGCTGGCGGCCGCGCGCGGCGTCACCGAGCGCGCCGACCCACAGGGCGAGCGCTTCAACTACGCCGGCGCGCAGACCGAGGTGCTGGGCCTGGTCCTGCGCGCGGCCACGAAGCGCAGCCTGTGCGACTTCGTCGACGAGCGGCTGTGGAAGCCGCTGGGCGCCGAGTCGGCCGCCAGCTACCTGCTCAACCCGCTCGACCACGTCGAGCAGGCGCAGGGCGGCTTCAACGCGACGCTGCGCGACTATGCGCGACTGGGGTGGATGCTTGCCAACGACGGTCGCGCCGGCGACGTCCAGGTCGTGCCGCGCGACTGGCTGCTGGCGATGACCGACGCCGCGCGCCAGCCGCCGCAGTTCCGGCCTGGGGCGATGGATTCGCACGGCAGCCGCTACTTCGGCTACGGCTACCAGGTCTGGCTGATGCCCGGCGGGCACCGCCGCTTCGTGCTGCTGGGCGTCTACGGCCAGGCCCTGTACGTGGACCCCGCCGCCGGGCTGGTGATGGTGCACCTGGCCGTCGGTGCCGACGCCCGTGGCGACGCGGGCGGCTCGCACCTGGCCCAGGAGCGCGACGCCCTGTGGCGCGGCGTGGTGGCACAGTACGGCAGTTGGTGACCGCCTTCCGGCGTCTCCTGTCACAACCAGGCCGCCTCGAACGTCATGGTGGAACCATGGACAATGCCACGCTCATCTTCAAGCGCCTGCGGCCCCGGCTGCAGGGCATCGCCTACCGCATGCTGGGCTCGCTCGCCGAGGCCGAGGAGGTCGTGCAGGACGTCTGGCTGCGCTGGCACGAGGCCGCGCATGACGCGCTCGACAACCCCGACGGCTGGCTGGTGACCGTGACCACCCGGCTGGCGATCGACCGCTATCGCGCCGTCAAGGTGCAGCGCGAGCACTACGTCGGCCAATGGCTGCCCGAACCGCACCTGACCGATTCCCCGAGCTCGCCCGAGCAGATCCTGGAGCGCGCCGACGAGCTGTCGCTCGCGTTCCTGATGGTGCTGGAGCGCCTGTCGCCCGAGGCGCGCGCCGCCTTCGTCATGCGCGAGGTGTTCGACGCCGACTATGCGGACGTGGCGCGCATGATCGACAAGTCCGAGGCCGCCTGCCGGCAGCTCGTCAGCCGCGCGAAGACTCAGCTCAAGGAGGCGCGCCCGCGCTACGAGGTCGCGCCAGAAACGCACGAGCGGCTGCTGCGCCGTTTCGCCGACGCGATCACGGGCCAGGATTTCTCCGTGATCCGCGACCTGCTGGCCGACGACGCCGAGCTGATCGGCGACGGCGGCGGCAAGGTGCCGGCCTTCGCGCACCTGGAAGGCGGCCAGCGCATTGCCCAGCTGTTCTATGCGACGGCGCTTCGGCACCGCGAGGCGGTGCGCGTCGAAGTCGTGCGGATGAACGGGCAATGGGGCCTGCTGCGCTTCGTCGACGGCGTGCTCGATTCGGCGCAGGCGATCGAGACCGACGGCGAGCGCGTGGTGCGCATCCACTCGCAGCGCAATCCGGACAAGCTGGCCCGCATCGCGGCATCGCGCGGGCACTGAAAAAAAGTCGGCGCGGCTGTCACGAGCGCCGCGGCCGCTTCGTCATGAAGGTCGTGGACACCCCACTCACCCAACCAAGGAGCACCCCATGACCGCCCGCCTGGACTATTCCAAGCAATCGCCCGCCCTGTTCAAGAAGTTCCTCGACTTCAGCATGGCCATGCACGACAGCGCGATCGAGGCGCCGACCCGCACGCTGGTCGAGATCCGCGCCTCGCAGATGAACGGCTGCGCCTTCTGCCTGGACATGCACGTCAAGCAGGCGAAGATCCAGGGCGAGCGAGAGCTGCGCGTGCACCACGTCGCGATCTGGCGCGAGTCGCCGCTGTTCTCGCCGCGCGAGCGCGCCGCGCTGGCCTGGACCGAGGTGCTGACGCGCATCCCCGAGCACGGCGTGCCCGACGAGCTCTACGAGGCCGTGCGCAAGGAATTCTCCGAAAAGGAGATCGCCGACCTCACGTTCGAGATCATGGCCATCAACGGGTGGAACCGCGCCAACGCCGCGTTCCGCAACGTGCCGGGGGCGATGGACAAGGCCTACGGCCTGGACAAGGCCGGGCTGGCCTGACGCCGTGAAGCGGGCCGGGGCGCGGGGCCATCAGGCCCTGCGCCGCGCAGTCCCGGGTGATCCGGACCCCGGCTCGCGCGTCGTCGTTCGCCCCAACCGCGACGCTACATCGACGCCCGACGCCCGCGCCGCGGCGCGGGACTGGCGCACACCTCGCGCACGCACTCGCGCAGCCAGCGATGCGCCGCGTCGGCGTGCAGGCGCGGGTGCCATAGCAGCGACACCGTGAACGCCGGCAGCGCGACAGGCAGCTCGAACGTGTGCATGCCCGCGCGCAGCTTGCCGGTGTGCTGCTCGGGCACGCTGGCCACGAGATCGGTCTCGCGCGCGAGCGCCAGCGCGGGCGCGAAACCATCGACGATGACGACCGCGCGGCGCCGCAGGCCCAGTGCCTCGAGCGCGTCGTCGATGCCGGTGCGTTCGTCGCCGCGGCGCGAGACGACGACGTGCCCGGCCTTCGCGTAGCGCGTAGCGCCCACGCGCCCGCGCGCGAGCGCGTGGCCCGCGCGCACGACGCCGACGAAGCGGTCGCGCAGCAGCGCCTGCGCGCGCATCTCCGGCCCGGTGCGCTCGCCGACGACGCCGGTCTCCAGGTCGACGCCGCCGTCGCGCAGCGGCGTGTTGTCCTTGTCCGGCTTGGGCACGAAGCGCAGGCGCACGCCCGGTGCCTCGGCGGCCACGCGGGCAAGCAGCGCGGCGCCGAAGTTCTCGACGAAGCCGTCGCGCGTGCGCAGCGTGAACGTGCGCTCCAGCCGCACGAGGTCCAGCGCCTTGGCGGGACCGAGCGCGGCGCAGGCGTCCTGCACCAGCGCGCCGACGCGTTCGCGCAGCTCGAGCGCGCGCGGCGTCGGCACCAGGCCCCGGCCGGCGCGCACCAGCAGCGGGTCGCCGGTGGCCAGCCGCAGACGCGCGAGCTGGCGGCTCATCGCCGACGGGCTGAGCCGCAGGCGCTCGGCTGCGCGCGCGACATGGCCTTCGGCAAGCAGCACGTCCAGCGTCGCGAGCAGGTTGAGGTCGGGAACGTCCATGGCCGCATCCTGCCATGACATGGCGTGGCGTGCACGGATCGAATGCAATCCATGCGTCTTCCGCCATGCCCCGGATCGCCCTAGGCTGGTCTTCCCGACACGAAGGACGACGATGACCCGCACCACCCGACCCGCTCCCGCCATCCCGGGCCAGCGCTGGATCCTGGCCAGCCTGGGCCTGACGATGCTGATGCCGTCGCTGGACACCAGCATCGCCAACGCCGGCCTGCCGGTGCTCGCGCGCGCGCTCGGCGTCGGATTCGCGCAGGTGCAGTGGGTGGTGCTGGCCTACCTGCTGGCCATCACGTCGCTGATCGTCGGCGCCGGCCGGCTCGGCGACCTGTTCGGGCGCCGCCGCCTGCTGAGCGCGGGGATCGCGCTGTTCACCGCGGCGTCGCTCGCCTGCGGCGTGGCCGGCTCGCTTCAGGCGCTCGTCGTGGCACGCGCGCTGCAGGGCCTGGGCGCGGCCGCGATGCTGGCGCTGGCGGTGGCGCTGGTCGGCGAGACGATCCCGAAGGAGCGCACGGGCCGCGCGATGGGCCTGCTCGGGACGATGTCGGCCATCGGCACGACGCTGGGCCCGTCGCTGGGCGGCATGCTGATTACGGCGTGGGGCTGGCGCAGCATCTTCCTCGTCAACGTGCCGCTCGGCGTGCTGAACCTGTGGCTGGCGTGGCGCCAGCTGCCGGCGCCGCCGCGCGAGGCCGCGGCCGCTCGTCCGCGCTTCGACGTCGCCGGCACCGCCGTCCTCGCGCTCACGCTCGCGGCCTATGCCCTGGCGATGACGGCGCGGCGGCCGCAACTCCTGGTCGTGGCGGCCACGGGAGCGGCGGCCTTCGTCGCGATCGAGGCCCGGGCCCCGGCACCGTTGCTGCGGCTGGCGACGTTGCGCGACCCGCGCCTGGCCAGCGGCCTGGTCGCGAGCGCGCTGGTGGCCACCGTGATCATGACGACGCTGGTCGTCGGCCCGTTCCATCTCGCACGCGCGCTGGGCCTGTCGCCGGCGACGCTGGGCCTGGTGCTGTCGGCGGGGCCGCTGGTGTCGGCGCTCGCGGGGACGCCCGCGGGGCGACTCGTCGACCGGGTGGGCGCGCGACGGGTGATGCTGGG